>ERZ1034361.161-NODE-161-length-48421-cov-19.220544_pt1 | contig 48421 bp, 42 predicted proteins | sample MGYA00520617_ERZ1034361 | MGnify/ENA primary metagenome ERZ1034361 (study PRJEB33736, sample SAMEA104284507) | Azolla filiculoides | biome: Urban; feature: Water surface; material: Ditch water | place: Netherlands | collected 2015-10-28 | depth 0-0.1 m ... | reverse complement strand
TTTGTCTTTTTCTCCATTGTAGATTTTCATTGAGCCTAAATTAATTTCGGTTCTATTTTCTCCAATAGAATCATCTTGATTGCTACCTAAAACAATTTTAGTTCCTCCTCTTTTTGGCTTATCATCAGAATCTGCGATTTTTCCATCTACTTTATCCTGTACCAATTGCGCTAATTTTGCTTCTTCAATAGCTACTTTTGTTTCGATGTTATTAGCGCGTTCTTGAGCAATATTCGTTTTTAATTCTTGTGCTTTTTCAGCCGTAATTTTACCTTCGCTTACTTGCAAATCAATTGCCTCAACCTCTTTCTTTAAAGCATTTTTCTCTTCGGTAGTAATCATTTCAATGTTATTTGCAATTACCTTCGCTTTATCTTCAAATGAAATACTTTTTGAATTTCTACCTTTTATAGTTCCAGTCTCTGAAACAGAATCGTCTACAATTTCAACTTGTATGTCTTTAAACCAAATTTGACCTGTTCCATCCAATAAAACTCCGTAAGAAAAATCAGTTGCATCTTGAGGTACAAATAAAACAACTTCGTATTTAGTCCAATCATTTGTTCCTTCTATAGCTCTATTTTGCATATTGTCAAAAGAAAGAACTTTATCATTATAATAATCGATACGCATCCAAAGTCCAGCCCAAGATTTTACTTTTTCGCTTTTAACATACCCTGTCATTTTGATAGTTTTACCTAAATATAAATCAGGCTTTCCCGATTTCATTAAAGTTCCAAAACCATCTATCTTTTTATCGATAGATCGTATAGTAAAAACTTCTTGCTCGTTAGATGTTGATTTTTTTGACAAACCCATTTCATAACTTTCTGGCTTACTTCCGCGCGCCATCCACTCGGTTGATTTTTCAATAGTTTCTAGCTCCTGAGCAACTGCTTTTGTTAGGAAACTAAACACAATAACAATTGTGTACAAAATAATTTTTTGCATGACTGTTTGATTTTTAATTAATGATGATTTTTGTTTATTCGTAATTTCTATTGGCTAATGCTGATTTAGCATCTTGAAATTTTCTATTTAATTTATCCAAAGTAGTTTCTCTGTAATTTTCATCTAATTCTTTTTCAACGTTTGTTAGCAACGAATTAGCATCTACTTTCATTTTAGATTTTGGACTTATTTTTTTATCTGAGGTGATTATTTTTTCACCTGTTTGAACTTCGGCTAATAAATTCTCTGGAGAAACGTATTTGTAAGTGTTGGGTGTTGAATGTTGGATGTTAGGCGTGATTTTTTCTTCCAAAACACTTTCTGACTTTGTCACTTTATTTGTTTCAACTGATTTTATATTTCTAGTTTGTTTTGAATTATTTATTTCATTCTGAACCAAAACAGGCTTTACATTTTCAACAGAAATTTCATTTATTTTATTGGTTTCAATCGTATCAATTTCTTCGTTGATAGTTGTTACAATTGGTATTGAATTATTAATTTCTGTCGTTTCGTTTGAATTGAAAAGAAAAAATCCCAATCCGAAAAAAAGTATCGTAGAAGCGGCTACAAAAAACCATCCGTAACCTTTCTTTGGCTTTTTTTCTTCTGAAACCGTAAGCATCGCATCTAATCGGTCCCAAGCTTGAGCAGACGGCTGAATTTCTCTAGCATTCAGCTTTTCTCTTATTTGATTATCTATTTTATTTGGTTCCATTTAATTTGTTTTTTAAGTCGGTGATTTGTTGTTGCAATAACTTTCGGGCGTGTGATAATTGCGATTTTGATGTTCCTTCACTTATTTTGAGCATTTCGGCTATTTCCTGATGTTTGTAGCCTTCAATCGCATATAAATTAAACACCATTTTGTAACCATCGGGCAAATTGTCAATCATATTTTGAATGTCATCTACCGAAAAATCTTCCATTTCATACACCGATTCGTTCTCGCTAATCGTAACATCTTCAATATCTTGATGATTGAAATTGTTCTTTTTCACCCGAAGAAAATCGATACATTCATACACCATAATTCTTCGAATCCAACCTTCAAAACTGCCTTTGTGTTCAAAATTTTTCAGATTGGTAAACACTTTCATAAATCCCGTAATCATTACATCTTCTGCGTGGTGAATGTCTTTTATATATTGACGACACACACTTAACATTTTAGAAGAAAACTTAGCATAAATCTGCTGTTGTGCTTGCCGATTATTTTCGACAGCCAACACAATTAATTGCTTTTCTTCTTGATGTAACTGGATAACTTTCATAAAAAGTGTTCAGTAAAATATACTTCTATAAACATAGACGTGAATGATTTTAAAATGGTTGTATGAAGACTAATTTATTTTAAAAATTTCTTTTCTATCTCCAGTTTTTAAATCAAAATTAACAATAATTACTTGATTTTCAGAATCTTTCAAAACACTCTTCTGAATGATTATTAATTTATTATTTTCTTCTGAAAGTTCGTAATCTATTATAGTTGACCAATCATTATTTAATTTGATTAAGCTAAAATTGACCAAATCAATCAAATATAAATTTCTTGAATAATTAGAAGACAACTTTACAGATTTTTCGTTTTCAAAAGAAGTTTCAACTAATATAAATTTTTGATTTTTAAACAATAATATACAGTCCGTCTTGACCTTATTAATGTTTTCATTCAAAGGTAAAACAATATTTTTCACCTCATCAAGTTTAGCATTTACAATAAGGATTTGATTGTTATTATGAGTATTTGAACTCATTTTTGAATGGTTTTCGTAAGACGAAACATAAAAATCTGTGTTTTCAACCTTTTGTAAAGTATTAAAAAACACTTCATTTTTTACTTGAGCATGTAATGAAAAACTTAAAAGAATAAATGTAAAAAATATCTTTCTCATACTATATAATTTAAAATGTGTTTATAATTATATAGACGAGAAAAAAAGCACTAGGGTTGTATGAAAATTAATTAAGATTTCTCTTTTTTATGTAACTTTTTGGTGAAGTATTTGTGTATTCTTTAAAGCTAATAGAAAAATAAGAAAGTGAATTAAATCCACAAGAATCTGCAAGTTGTTGTACATTAGTTTCTCCAGCTTCAATTAAACGGATTGCATATTCAATTCTAAACTCTCTTATATATTTAGTAGTATTAACCTGTTTATCTCTTCTTATCTTTTTGTCTAAAGCAGATTTACTAATAAATAACTCTGACGCAATTTTTTCAATAGTGATGTTTGATTTAATATTTTTAATAATTACCTCATTCAACCTTTCAAAGAAGTTTTTGTTTTTAAGCTTTATAGTTACTTTTGAAAAAGGATCTTGAATAGTTCGCTTCATCAAAGTTTCTTTATACTGAAGAAAATTTTTAATCTTAAATATTAACTCCTGAATTTTAAATGGTTTATTGATGAAATCATTCACTCCATTTTCGAGTTGTTTTAATTTTGTTTCAAAAGTCATATCAGCAGTAATAATCAAAAACGGAATCTCATCATATTTTTTTAGTTTTCTAATTTTAAAAAACAATTCTTCTCCTGACATTATTGGCATCATTAAATCACATACAATAATATCAGGCATTTTAGTTTCTAAATAATGATAAGCTTCTAGCCCATTTTGACACCATTTAACCTCATAATCATTCACTTCTAACAATTCAGAAACTGTTTGCCCTAATGAAATGTCGTCTTCAATTAATAATATTTTAGATGCTTTTTTCTTCATAAGGTAAATTTAGTTTAATATTTTTTAAATTATAAATAATTTACTTTTAATCATTCGTACACAGAAACATATTTAAAGAAAATTAATATAAGTTTGTTCAACAAAACTTAATAGAAATGCTTTATTCCTAATAATAATTTACATACAAATTTAAAGAAATAAAATCTTTCTATTACTATTAGTCCCTATCTAAAATGAACCATCTACTTAAAGCAATCTCAGAAGCAAATAATCACTTACTCAAAGAGTATAGTATTACTCATGCGCTACAAGAATGTATTACTGCATTAGGAAGCAATACCTTAGTTGATAGATGCTATATTTTTAAAAATGAGATTAAAGATGGCGTATTAATTCTAAATTATGAATATGAATGGTGCAAAAAAGATGTTACACCATTTATTGGTAATCCTGAATTAAGTGGCATACCTTATGATGTTTTTCCTGGACTACTTGAAACCTTAATCCAAAATCTTCCCTTATACGGTCTTGTTCGTGAAAGCGAAAATGTACTTTTTAGAGAAACAATGGAAATGCAAGGGATTAAATCTTACTTATTTACTCCCATTTTTTCAAACGATGAATTTTGGGGATGGATTGGATTTGACGATTGTGAAACCGAACGAATTTGGCAAGAGGAAGAGGTTAATGTAATACATACCGTAGCTAGAAATATTGGAATTCGATTAAACCAAGATAAAGTACATTTTGAACTCGAAAGCGCATTAGACGAACTCAATTTCTATATGAAGAGTTCTAAACAAGCTAAATGGGAGTGGAATATTATTACCGGAGGTGTTAAATTCACCTACTATTGGTTTGAAATGCTTGGTTTTACTCCTGAAGAATTGGAAGAATCATTTGAAACATGGAGAAATAGAATTCATCCAGATGATTTATCAGAAATTGAACAAAATCTTAGTAATTATATCAATAAAATTAGTGACAATTATTCTGGCGTTGTTAGAATGCTCCATAAATTAGGACATTATGTTTGGATAAAATATTCCGGAATAATGATAACTGATAATTTTGGTGTAGCAACAAAAATTGTAGGAACACACATTGATATTAGCGAGATAAAGGAAAAAGAAATTGAATTAGCACAACAAAGAAATGAATATGATCATCTTGTAAATAGTTTAGCCGAAGTAATTTTTAAAACCGAACTAAATGGAGATATCATTTTTTTAAATAGCCAATGGGAAAAAACCACTGGATATAAAATTAATCAATGTATCCACCAAAATCTATTTGATTATTTCGAGAATATTACTAGTGAAATTATCGAAAAACAACTAGAAGAAAGTAGCTCTACCAAATTATTTGAAGCACAATTAGTTAAAAAAAATGGTCATAAAATTTGGGTACTTCTTATTTTAACCATACAAACAGATATTAGAAATAATAAAAAAATTGCTATTGGAAGTATCACAGATATTAATGATACTATAAGCTTAAAAAATGAATTAGAAATTTCAGAACAAAAATTTAGGTTCATTGCAGAAAATACTTCCGATTTAATCATGCAACATCGTCCAGATGGAATAGTAACTTATGTTTCTAGTAATTGCGAAAAATTAATTGGTTATAAACCTCATGAACTTTTAAACAAAAGCCCTTATTTAATTTTACATCCAGATGATTTAGAACGTATTAAAATTCAACATAAAAATATTTTGAATTTTAAAAATGAAATCATGACTTTTAGAGTACGAAGAAAAGACCAAGAATATATTTGGTGCGAAACTTCTTCTAATATAATTTTAAATTCAAACAAAGAAATCATAGGTGTACAAACTTCAAGTAGAGATATTACTGAAAGAGTTAAAGACCAAGAAGAAATCAAATTAGCTTTAGAGAAAGAAAGAGAATTAAATGAATTAAAATCAGGGTTTGTTACCATGGCTTCACACCAGTTTAGAACACCTCTTTCCGTAATTTTTTCTAATGTTGAACTTTTAAATTATAAAATTAACACTAAGAAAGTAATTATTAAAGATGATGTTGAAGTAATTACCAACCGAATTGGTAATGAAGTCAACAGAATGACTGAATTAATGAATAACATCTTGGTTTTTGGAGAATATGAATCTAATAATTTAAAAATTGAAATTAAAGAAATTTTACTTTCTGATTTTATAGAAAAACTAATAGAAACTTATTTTAATAATGAAAAAGACAATCGAAAATTAATCTTTGAGATGACTGGAACTGAAAAACCAATCTTGTCAGATGAAAGTCTTTTAATACACATTTTAAACAATTTAATTTCGAATGCTTTTAAATATTCTAAAGGAAGTTCAAATCCTATCTTAAAAATAGATTTTGATCAATCATACTTCAAAATTCAAATTATAGATTTTGGTATTGGAATTATCCCAAAAGAAACAAAACACCTTTTCAAATCATTTTATAGAGGAAGTAATACTTCTACTATTCAAGGTTCAGGATTAGGTTTAATTATTGCTAAACAATTCACAGAATTATTAAATGGAACAATTTCTATTTCGAGTAAGATTGATGAAATGACAGTAGTTTCGCTTAAATTTCCATACAAACAAAAGAAAAACAGACTAACTAATATAAAAAAATAAAACTCTCTAACTAAATAAAAAAATGGACACTCCTCTAAATGAATTTTTAAAATACTATAACGGTTACATAAAAACAAAAGGCTTTGAACCTACTGCATATGATGTAAATTATTGGGTTCAAAATTTCTTTAAACAAACAACAAGCAAAGAAAAAAAGGTTGAAACAAAAAATAACTCTGAGAAAAAATAATATTTGAATCAAATATTATTTTTTTCTCTCTATCACATAATTCACCATCAAAGTAAGTGCTTCTTTATAAGGAGAAGAAGGGAAATCTTGAAGTAATAAAAGTGCTTCCTGCTGAAATTGAACCATTTTTTGTTCGGCATAAGCTAATCCGTTTTGTTGCTTTACAAAAGCGATTACTTCTTTTACTCTTTTTTTATCTTTATTGTGATTTTTAATCGAATTTATAACCCAACTTTTCTCTTTTGCTGTGCAATGATTTAAAGTATAAATTAATGGCAATGTCATTTTTTGTTCTTTAATATCAATTCCAGTTGGTTTTCCGATAGCATCATCAGTGTAATCAAACAAATCATCTTTTATTTGAAAAGCCATTCCGATAAGTTCACCAAATTTTCGCATTTTTTCTACCAACACAGCATCATTAGGAGCAACAGAACAAGCTCCAAGCGAACAACAAGCAGCAATTAAAGTAGCTGTTTTTTGTCGAATGATTTCGTAGTAAACATCTTCTGTAATATCTAATCTGCGTGCTTTTTCAATTTGAAGCAATTCACCTTCACTCATTTCACGAACAGCAACAGAAATGATTTTTAGTAAATCGAAATCATTATTGTCTATGGAAAGTAACAATCCTTTCGACAACAGATAATCGCCCACTAAAACTGCTATTTTATTTTTCCAAAGTGCATTTATGGAAAAAAAACCACGACGTTTGTTACTATCGTCAACCACATCATCATGTACTAATGTTGCGGTATGAATTAATTCAATTACAGAAGCACCGCGATAAGTACGTTCATTAATTGAACCGCCAGAAACCATTTTAGCAGTTAAAAAAACAAACATTGGTCGCATTTGTTTTCCCTTTCGGTTAACGATATAGTGTGTGATTCTATTTAACAAAGCTACTTTTGAAGACATCGCATCACGAAACTTTTCTTCAAAAAGTTCCATTTCTGGAGCGATAGGCAGCTTTATTTGTTCGGTTATTTTCATTAGTAAACAAAAGTAAGAAAGTTTTTAAAACATTTTGCTACTCGTTCACTTTTTTACGATTTATTCGCTAATTGACCGCAAGCCGCATCAATATCTTTCCCACGACTTCTTCTCACTTTTGCCACAATATTACTTTTCGTCAAAGCAGAAATATAGGAATCAATTGCTTCATTAGATGCTTGTTGAAACATCCCATCATCAATAGGATTATATTCGATAAGATTTACTTTACATGGTACATATTTACAGAACTTCACTAAAGCATCAATCGATTTTTTATCATCATTGATTCCTTTCCAAACTACATATTCGTAAGTGATTTTGCTTTTAGTCTTTCTGTACCAATATTCCAAACTTTCACGCAAATCAGTAAGAGGAAAGTTTTTAGTAAAAGGCATGATTTCGTTACGAATTTCCTCCACAGCAGAATGTAATGAAACCGCTAGTTTGAATTTGACTTCATCATCTGCCATTTTTTTAATCATTTTCGGAATTCCAGAAGTAGAAACTGTAATTCGTTTTGGAGACATTCCTAAACCTTCATTCGAAGTAATCATATCAATCGCTTTCATCACGTTTGGATAATTCATCAAAGGCTCACCCATTCCCATAAAAACAATATTTGACAAAGGTCTATCGTAATACAAGCGACTTTCGTTATCAATTGCAGCAACTTGGTCGTAGATTTCTCCTGGTTCCAAATTTCGCATACGCTTTAATCGCGCTGTAGCACAAAAATTACAATCCAAACTGCAACCAACTTGCGAAGAAACACAAGCCGTAGTTCGGGTTTCAGTAGGAATCAAAACCGATTCTACAATTAAATCATCATGCAAACGAACGGCATTTTTAACGGTTCCATCTTCGCTACGTTGCAATGTATCTACTTTGATGTGATTGATAACAAAATTAGCTTCTAACATGGCACGAGTTTCTTTAGACACATTAGTCATGTCTTCAAAAGTATGTGCTCGTTTTTGCCATAACCATTCGTAGACTTGATTACCACGAAATGCTTTGTCTCCGTTAGAAACAAAAAAGTTACGCAATTGTTCTTTTGTAAGGGCTCGTATGTCTTTTTTCTCGATTTGCATGGTGCAAAGTTAGGTTAAAATGTTAAATCGTTTAATTGTTAATTTGTATTTTTGTCAAAATTTGATTTCATCATGCACTTTATATCCGAAGAATTAGAAGATTATGTAGCCAATCATTCAGAAAACGAGCCTGAATTATTAGCCAAGCTTAACAAAGAAACACACCAAAAAATTTTGCAACCAAGAATGTTGAGTGGACATTTTCAGGGAAGAGTTTTGAGTATGTTGTCTAAAATTATTCATCCCACAAATATTCTTGAAATTGGAACATATACTGGTTATGCAGCTTTGTGTTTAGCGGAAGGCTTGTCAGTAAATGGTACTATAGATACTATTGATGTTAATGAAGAATTGGTTGATTTTCAGAAAAAATATTTTGATGCTTCGCCATGGAGTACTCAAATCATCCAACATTTAGGTGATGCTATTGAAATTATACCAACATTGAACAAAAAATTTGATTTAGTTTTTATTGATGCTGATAAAGAAAATTATGTGAATTATTTTCATTTAATTGTCCCGATGATGAACAAAGGTGGCATTATTTTATCAGACAATGTATTATGGAGCGGAAAAGTACTGGAAGAAGTAAAATTGAACGACAAAAGCACTCAAGTTTTATTAGACTACAATAAACTTTTAAAAGAAGACCCAAGAGTTGAAACAGTATTATTACCTATTCGTGATGGCTTGACGGTTAGTCGTGTTCTTTAATGAAATTGTATTTTTTATTAAAAAACAAATACATTCTGTAAAACACAAAACCAAAAGTTACCCCAAACAAATACCCAGTTAAAATATCGCCTGGAAAATGCAATCCAAGGTAAATTCTACTGTAGGCAAAAATAAACGGAAAACAGAACAACAAGAAAGTGTATCTATAGTATTTTCTAATAATTAAATATACAAACATGGTAGAAGCCATTGAATTGGCAGCATGACCTGAGAAAAAACTAAATGATTTTCTTGTAATTACTTCTCGAATTATTCCATCAAATTCTGGAACATTACAAGGACGTAAACGTTCAAAAGTGTCTTTAAATAAGTTTGTAATTTGATCCGTAAATGTGATTAGAACCGCAAGAAAAAGTATGATTATCCCTAAATTTTTCCAGCCCATTCTTTTTTGAATCAAATAAAAAACAGCTAAAAATAAAGGCGACCAATAAATTTGTTTTGTAATAATTTTCCAAAAACCATCAAAAGGTTCAGAACCTAATCCATTTAAAAAAACAAACAAATCTTTGTCAAGTTGAATTAAATGTTCCAAAATTAAGATTGTCTTTTAATAGGTCCTGTCATATCTTCAATATTCTCTTTTACTTCTTGAATAGGATTTTGAACTCCCAAATCAATATTTTCAATTGGATTCACCATTTGTGAAATACCCGCTTTTGCTTTATTAATTTCTTCCGAAACACCTCCAGTAATTGAATCTAAATCCATCCCATTATCTCTAGCTCCTTTTTGAATTTCGCTCTTAATCTCGTTAGTCGCATTTTTTAATTGCGCCATCGTTTTACCTAAAAATCGTGCAATATCAGGTATTTCTTTTGAACCAAAAAGCATTAAAACCACAACTAGAATTAATAATAATTCTCCTATTCCGTCAAACATAATTACTATATTTATGTTGCAAATTTACAAAGTTTTACTTCGATTACTCTTAAAGTATTCAAAAAAAAGACTATCCGAAGATAGTCTTTAATAATTTATTTTTTTTCTAAAGTATCGAACTTAGATTCCATTTCAGCTTTTGGCCAAAAATTATTTGTAACATCAATATCTGCAGTTTCTAACTTTGGATCTAACTGAATTTTCACTACTTTTTTCTCCGTTGCAAATACGCGTCTTGCTGTTGCATTATTTTTTCTCCAAATTTGAGCTGGAAAAACTTGTGTTTCACTTGTTCCATCTTCAAACTGAAGCTCAACTATGATTGGCATAATTAATCCACCTGGTTTGTCGAATTCAACTTCATAGAAAAATCTTGGCGATTTTAATGCGCTAATTTCTTCAGCCGTATAATTTTTAGCTAAATAATCATTTAGCGCTTGTACTTTTGAAGCATCAAAACCATTCTTTAATTCTGGTTTGAATTCTGTTGATCCTTCTAAAACCAATTTTAACATTGATTGTCCGTCACCAATTTTTCTTCCTCTTCTGTTGAATTGCTGTTGTGCTTCTTTTGGGTCTTGCTCAATAACATAATATTGTTTCACATCTTTTACACCAATATCGGTATAATCTGTAGAATAAAACCAACCTCTCCAAAACCAATCTAAATCCACAGCAGAAGCATCTTCCATTGTTCTAAAAAAGTCTTCTGGTGTAGGATGTTTAAATTTCCAACGGTTTGCGTATGTTTTGAAAGCATGATCAAACAACTCATGTCCCATAATCGTTTCTCTTAAAATATTCAAACCAGTTGCTGGTTTTCCGTAGGCATTAGCCCCGAAGTTATAAATACCTTCTGAGTTAGTCATAATTGGTTCTAGATATTGCTGATTTCCTTTCATATAAGGAACAATTTTTGAAGCTGGACCCCTATCAACAGGAAAATTAGGGTCAAAAGAAATTTCTGTTAAATATTCTAAAAAAGTATTTAAACCTTCATCCATCCATGTCCATTGTCTTTCATCAGAATTCACAATCATTGGAAAGAAATTATGCCCTACTTCGTGAATAATTACCCCTAACATTCCATATTTTACTCTATTACTCACAAATCCTTTGTCATCTGGACGACCATAATTCCAGCATATCATTGGATATTCCATACCTTGATCTTCTGCAGAAACCGAAACAGCTTTTGGATAAGGGTAATCAAAAGTATAATGTGAATATGTTTTTAAAGTATGAGCAACTGCTTTTGTAGATAAATCTCCCCAAAGTGGATTTGCCTCTTTTGGATAAATAGAAATAGCAAGTGGCTTATTGGTTGGTAAATCTACCGCCATAGCATCTAAAATAAATTTTCTTGAAGTTGAAAATCCAAAATCGCGCACATTTTGAGCTTTAAATTTCCAAGTTTTTTTCTTGTCTGAAAAACCTTTTTCTGCTTGAGTAGCTTCTTCTTGTGTTACAATTACAACTGGCTTATCAAATGTTTTTTGAGCTAGTTCCCATCTTTTCATTTGTTCAGCTGTATAAACTTCACTTTTGTTTTGAATAACTCCAGTTCCTTCCATAATATGATCCGCAGGAACTGTGATATTGACTTCATAATCTCCAAAAGTCAATGCAAATTCTCCTCTTCCCCAAAATTGCATGTTTTGCCAACCTTCAACATCGCTATAAACTGCCATCCTTGGATAAAACTGAGCCATGACATACAAACGATTTCCATCTGCAAATTGCTCATAACCAGAACGACCGTTATTAGCTTGCTCCATGTAATTTACAATATTGTACCACCATTTTATTGAAAAAGTAACTTTTTCGCCATTTTTTAATGGTTTTGGTAAATCTATACGCATCATTGTTTGGTTGATGGTATATTTCATTGGATTGCCTTTTGCGTCTTTTACATATTCTATATTGAAACCGCCTTGAAATGGTTTTTCAATATATTTTTTTGCAAAACCATCAGTAGTAATCGATTTATTTAAGCTTTCATTTTCAATTAAAGGCGTTTTTGAATCTGGTTTTTCAATATTTTGATCTAATTGAACCCATAAATATTCTAAAGACTCTGGTGCATTATTATAATATGTAATCGTTTCTGAACCATATAATTTTTTGTTCTTATCATCTAATTCCAGATTCATTTTGTAATCTGCCTTTTGCTGATAATATGCTGGTCCAGGTGCTCCAGAAGCAGTTCTAAACATATTTGGCGTTGCCATTTCTTGATACATTTGACGAAATTTATTTTCATCATAATGCCCTGATTCACGTTTTTTTTCTTCAGGTTTTACTTCTTGTGCAAAAGATCCAAAAGCAACTGTAATGGATAAAAAAACACTTAATAGAATTGATTTTCTCATAATATTATGGTCGGTTTAATAGTCAATTTTTTCTTCTAATTCAGTATTAGTCAACAAAAAGCTTTTTTTGTTACTATTAATATTTGTGTGAACAATATTTTGTTGATCAGCAAATGTTTCTGTTAATAATGAATTATAGATTTCGAAAGTATTTATTTTTTTTGAAATAGCAATTTTAGTGTAAACAATTAACACATCGCCTTCTACTTCTCTTGCTAAATAATCTATAGATTGCGGTTTTTTATTGATTGAAATTTTAATTTTTTCTTTCAAATAAGCTTTAATCCATTCTTCTGCTTCTGGAAGCTCATTGGTTGAAGTTAAATTTGGCTTTTTCTTATATTTCTTTGTAAGCGCTTTTTCAAAATCATCTATAAAAATTCGAGAAGTGATTTCTATTCTTTTCTTATTTGGCACATAATCAATTTGAGTAACCGAAACATAAAATTTATGAGCTACAAATGAGCTGCACAATGCAAAACAAAAAAATAAAAATATTATTTTATAACTCTTTTTCATTTGGTAAAAATAGTAATTATTCTTTTTGTTTATTCATTGAATTTTCAGGGGCTTTATTTACTGTATTTAACACTTCAAATCCTTGTAATTCTCTATACTGTGATGCCAATTCGGATAAGACAAATGTTGCCATAGTATAATTTTTAGCTTTCATAGCTGCTGCAAATCGTTCGTTCTCTGCGGCATAAAACAGAAAACCATCTACATATTCTTCTGGAACTTTTAGTGTATTTACAATATATTCTCTTTCATAATTATTAGTCATTTTAGCTTGAAGCAGTTCTTTTTTCTCGACTTCCAATTCTTTTTTTAGCATTGAGGTTCTTCCAGAAATCCAATTAAGCAACGGGTCTACTGAAATTACTGAACCTATCGACATTTCTCCAGCCGTTTTAAGTTTACGCTCTGCTGGTGTATATGTTTTTTGTCCTTTGGGAACAATTCCTAAAGCTTCTGCATTTATATTTTTATAATCAATTATAGTAACTTCCTTAAGCTGATTATTTATTAATTGCATTGTTATAAAAACTAAATTTTCTCCAAAATCTTTATCTGTTATAACATGGGGTTCAGCTTTTAAATTGAAAGCACTAAAGATTAATGTGTCATTTGTCTTTCCAAAAATTGAAAAATATCCTCCTCGTTGTGTTACAACTTCTTGATTATTCGAAATGTTTTTTACTAAAATTCCTTCCACTTCATTTGCATTTGACACTATTTTTCCATTCACAATAGAATCGTTTTGCGAGAAAACAAATATTGGAAAAAGAAAAAGAAAAAAAAGGAATTGTTTTATCATAAAATTACCGCCAAATAATATTTTGTAAATGTACTTATGAGCCATCAAAATGAAATCCTAACAAGATGATAAACTTATGTTAATACAATCTTGTAAATTTGCAAAAAAAACATTCATGAAAAACATAATTATTGCGAGCACCTCAACATTACACAATGGCGATTATTTAGCGTATTTATTACCCGAATTGAAGCTGTTTTTTCAAAATTGTTCAGAAATAATTTTTATACCTTATGCACGTCCTAGCGGCATTACACATGAAAATTACACCAAAAAAGTAGCTGAAGCTTTTGCAAAAATTAACATTTCAGTTAAAGGAATTCACGAATTTGAAAACCCAATTACTGCCATTGAAAATGCTAACGGAATATTTACTGGTGGCGGAAACACTTTTTTATTAGTAAGTCAATTGTATAAAAACAATATAATTGACACTTTAGAAAAAGTAGTTAAAAACGGCACACCATATCTTGGCACAAGCGCCGGAAGCAACATCTGTGGATTAACAATGAGCACAACTAACGATATGCCAATTGTGTATCCGCCAAGTTTTAGAACCTTAGGATTAGTTTCTTTTAATATTAATCCACATTACTTAGACCCAATTGAAGGTTCAACCCATATGGGCGAAACACGTGAAACGAGAATTAATGAATTTCATCATTTTAATCCGCAACCTGTTGTTGGATTGAGAGAAGGAAGCTGGTTAGCCGTAAAAGGAGATTCAATAAAATTAAAAGGAAATTTAACAGCTCGTATTTTCAAAAGAAATGAAAATCCAATTGAAGTAGTTCCAGAAACCGAACTCAATGAATTGAAATAAAAAAAAGCCTTGCAATTGCAAGGCTTTTTTATAGAGCGGAAGACGAGGCTCGAACTCGCGACAACCAGCTTGGAAGGCTGGAGCTCTACCAACTGAGCTACTTCCGCAGATGATAATTTTTAAAACTTTATCTTGTTTTGGAGCGGAAGACGAGGCTCGAACTCGCGACAACCAGCTTGGAAGGCTGGAGCTCTACCAACTGAGCTACTTCCGCATTACAAAAAAGCACATATATACTTATTTTGTGGGTGCAAATATACTTCAAAAGTTTTTTTAATTGCAAATTTTTATGCACATTTTTTTAATTCATTTGTTATAAATTTGTTGATGTTCATTTCATTTTTCTTAATTCGTTAAAATATAAATAGTTAGAAAATGTTTATTACTAAAAAAATTACCACTTTTGAGACTTACACTATTCGTCAGGAAGTATTAAGAAATGGAAAACCAATAGAAACCTGCTATTTTGATGGCGATAACGATTCTTCTACAACACATTTTGGATTGTTTGAAAACGAAAATATAATTGGAGTTGTTTCTGTTTATAAAACAAATTCTCTTCTTTTTACAGATGAAATACAATTTCAAATTAGAGGCATGGCGGTTTTAGAAAACTTTCAAAACAAAGGCCATGGAGAACAACTATTAAAGGCTGCTGAAAAATATTGTTGGGAAGAAAAAGCGAATTTAATTTGGTTCAACGCACGTGAAAAAGCAGTTTCTTTTTATACAAAATCAGGATTTAAAATCGTTGGAAACTCATTTGATATTCCAGATGTTGGCATCCATTTTGTAATGTATAAGAAAAATTAAAAAGATTTTTATTACATTTATACGTCCAAATGGATTTTCGCTATGAAAATAATTACTACTCTACTCCTACTATCAATTCTAGTTTCTTGTAAAAAAGAAGCAAAAACTATTGCTTTTGATGACAGCATTATTAAAGACACTATACATAATGTAATCATCAGGCCTGTTAATCCTGAACTTCTTGAAGGTAAATCAGATAGTTTAAAAATATATTATCAAAAGTTGAACTTTCACGAAATTTGGTATTTAGATGAAAACCGAAATGACCTAATCAACGAAATCAAATTTTGTTATCAAGAAGGCTTAAATCCAGTAGATTATTCATTTGAGTTTATTGAAAATTTAGAAAAAAAAAGAAAAGAACTCTCTGATGAAGATATTGTTAAATATGATATTTTACTAACAGAATCTTTTGAAAAATTAGCCCTTCATTTACACAAAGGCAAGTTAAATCCTAAAGAACTTTACAAAGATTGGGATTTGAAGCCTAAAGAAATTGCACTTTCACCGCTGTTAGAAAAAGCTATAACAAAAAAAACAGTTGCGTCAACCTTTAAGGAATTAAAACCAAACCACATAGTTTATCAATTACTTAAAAAAAGCTTGATAGAATTGGATAAATTTCCAAATGTTACTTTTACTAAAATTGAAACTAAAAAGGAAAAAATTCAACTTAACGACACTTTGCCAGAAATGGTGAAAATCAAAAAAAGATTAAGTTATTGGAACGATTACAAAAACCCTGACAGTATTTTCACATGGGCATATGATACGCTGACTTTTAAAGCAATTAAAAAATTTCAAGGACGTCATGGGTTATTACAAGATGGTGTTATTGGAAAAGGAACATTAAACGCTTTAAATGTTACTAAAAACGAAAGAAGAGAACAAATTTTTGCAAATTTAGAAAGATGGCGCTGGTATCCAACAGATTTAGGAAAACAATACTTAATTGTAAATCTTCCTGAATATATGTTAAACTACGTTGTTGATAACGACACTATTGCTACACACAGAACAGTTGTTGGAACTCCAAAAAGAAGAACACCTATACTAACTTCAAAGCTTTCTAATTTTGTTTTCAATCCTACTTGGACAATTCCTCCAACAATCATAAAAGAAGATTTAACTCCAAGTGCTACAAAAAACAGAAATTATTTTTCTTCTCGAAAATTAACAATTTTCAACAATAAAGGAGTTGAAGTAAGCCCATACGAATGGAATCCTGCAAAAGCCAATAGTTATCGTTATGTTCAAAAACCTGGCTATAATAATTCGCTTGGGTTAGTAAAATTTAACTTTCCAAACAGTCACTTAGTTTATTTACACGATACAAATCATCGCGATTATTTTGTAAAAACCTATCGTTCGTTAAGTTCTGGATGTGTTAGAATTGAAAATCCTTTAGTTTTGGCAAAAAAAATCTTAGTAAAAGAAAATCCAAAAAAATGGGATTCTCCTGAAATAGATTCTATTATAAAACGAGAAAAAACAAAAACAGTATCTGTTAAAGACACTGTAAATATTCATATTTTTTATTGGACAAGTTGGTTAGAAAATAATCAATTACAATTTAGAACTGACATTTATGAACTTGACAAAGAATTGTTTTTAAAATTAAGGAATCGCAATTAAAAAACTTTGCGTAAGCAAAACCAATAGATAAAAGCGATTACATAAATGACAACTTAAAATTAAATCTACATTTATGAAACTAACTTCGATTTAACCGTGTAATTTCTTGAAGGGTGATAAATAAAAATACACGATTTCTCTTTAATTGTTTCAATTAATTGTTTGTGTATTTCATAAGGAACCGCTGGACAACCTTGGCTTCTTCCTATATAACCTTGTGTGTTAGCTAATTTTTTGCTTACATAATCTGCTCCGTGAATAACTACTGCTCTATTTCTAGCATTATCATTAATTCCATATTCCATTCCATCTAAACGTAATGACATTCCGTGTTTTCCTTGGTACACCTCACCTGTCACATAAAAACCTAAACTACTTTTGAATGATTCATTTTCATTTGAAAAATTGGTAGCAAATTCAACACCCGAATTTCTACCGTGTGCTACTAATGATTTCAAGATTACTTTTTGTGATTTCATATCAATAACCCACATTCTTTCTTCTTTAGAAGATAAGCTGAAATCGATTACTGTTAAAATTTCATTTGTAATTTTTCCTTGTGCTTTTAATTGCTCATATCCTTGAAATGCAGCAAAAAAACTATCAAATTTTGGTAATGATAAATTATTAGCATCAATAGTAGTGTAAAAAGTTTTACACTTTGTTTCTAAAGTTGCTTTTGTATTTGCAGCTACTAATTTTGGATCTGTGTTTAAAATAACATTTCTTTTCACATCAGCCGTATTTAAAGGCTTGAACGAAAAAATACAAAATAAAATAAGCGGTAAAAACTTGTAAATCATTGTTAATCTTGTAGTTATATTGTTGTTGAAAGTGCCAAATATATTTATTATTTTTTAATAAACAAATAAAAAAGTGTTTTTTATCGAAATTTTATGTATTTCATCGATTATTTTAAAAAAAGTTAAACATTATACAAAAAAAGTAGACCTATATAATAATCACATAATTTTGCGCATTAATTTCATCTATATGACATACAAATTCAGTATTACACTACTTTTTTGCATAACCACTTCGTTTTTTTCGTTTTCACAAACAAAAAAAAGCATTACTACAAATAAAACAAATGAGTCTGTCACTATCGATGCGGATTTAAACGAAGCCTCATGGAAAAATGCCGAAATTGCTACTGATTTTGTAATGTTTGAACCTGATAATGGGAAACCTATTGATGAAAAGAAAAAAACTGAAGTCAAAATATTGTATGATGATGAAGCAATATATGTAGGCGCTTTACTTTATGATGATGAACCTGCAAAAATTATGAAAGAAATTACTGAACGTGACGACTTTGGTACAACAGATGCTTTCGGAATATTTATAAATGGTTACAATGATGGTCAACAAGATTTTCGCTTTTTCCTTACTGCAGCAGGAGGACAACTAGATTGTTTGGCTACAGAACAAATAGGAGAAGATTTTTCATGGAATGCAATCTGGGATAGTAAAGTAAAAATCACTGATTTTGGGTGGGTTGTAGAGATGAAAATTCCATATGCAGCATTGCGTTTTTCTCCAGAATCTGTTCAAACTTGGGGATTAAACTTTGTACGGGAAATTAAACGTGAAAGACGCGTTTATACATGGACACACGTAGATTCAAAAATTGGAGCCGTAATTCAACAAGCTGGAGTTTTAAATGGTATTAAAAACATTAAAACACCTACCAGATTATTTTTGATTCCTTATTCTTCATTTTATTTGAATGCTAGCGACGCTCAAAAAACAAAAGGAGAATTCAAAGGAGGATTAGATGTTAAATATGGCATCAATGATGCTTTCACGTTAGATGCTATTTTAGTTCCCGATTTTGGTCAAACAAAATTTGATAATGTGATTTTAAATTTAGGTCCTTTTGAACAACAATTTAATGAAAATAGGCCTTTCTTTACAGAAGGAACAGATCTATTTAGCAAAGGAAATTTATTATATTCAAGAAGAATTGGACAAACACCCGATTTGAATTTAAATTTAGCAGATAATGAATTTATTAATGAATTTCCAAGCGCAATTAATTTATTAAATGCAATGAAAATTTCGGGCCGCGATAAAGACGGAATGGGAATTGGATTCTTGAATGCAATCACAGAAAAAACTACTGCTAGCGTTTCAAATTCTGATAATAATTCAACTAGACAAGTTGTTGTTTCCCCTTTAACCAATTATAATGTTACCGTTTTTGATCAGCGATTTAATAAAAATTCATCTGTTACTTTTATTAATACTAATGTCACTCGAAATGGAAACTTTAGAGACGCTAACGTAACAGGGTTGTTATTCGATTTAAACAACAAAACAAATAAATACAATGTTTCAGGAGGTCTAAAATCGAGTAGTATTAATGATGTTAAAAACACTAATGGAATAAATGCATCTCTTTATTTAGCTGAAACCAGCGGTAAATTCAGACATAGTATTGGTGGTGATTTTATATCTAAAGATTTCGATAACAACGACTTAGGAATTAATTTTAAAACAAATTATTATGCAATCTATGGAAATTCAAATTATCGCATATTAAATCCAAATAAAACATTTAATACTTTTAGAATTAATTTGAATTCTTATTTTGAATTTTATAAGCCAACAAATCAAATTCAGTCGAGTAATTTTAATGTAAATATTAATTCAACAAACAAAAAAAATCACTTTTTTGGTGGAGGAATTAATTTTAATCCGTTTAAAAATTATGATTATTATGAACCTCGTGTAGCCAATCGCTTTTTTGTAAATCCAGAAAATTTAGGTGGTTGGTTTTATTTTTCTTCGAATTACAACAATAAATTTGCATTAGATATAAATCCATATATTACACATGTTTTAAATCAAAACAGATATGAAGCTGGAATCAATGTAAGCCCAAGATATAGATTTAATGACAAATTTTCATTGGTATACAGTTTTGATTATTTTAGACAGCAAAACGACATAGGCTTTATCGATTTTGAAAACAATGATATCATTTTTGCTCGAAGAGACAGAAATACTTTTACGAATGCACTAACAAGTAAATTTTCAATTAGTAGTGTAATGAACTTTAATTTATCTGTAAGGCATTATTGGTCATTGGCAGAAAACAATCTAATAAACACATTAAACGCTGATGGGAGTTTATCGCCTAATACAACTTATACGAATAATAAAAACTCAAATTTCAGCAGTTGGAATTTAGACTTATCCTATTCATGGTGGTTTGCACCTGGTAGCCAAATGTCAATATTGTACAGAAATAATGCTGCCACTTTTGATCGTACAATAAACAAGAATTTTGGTTCAAATTTCTCCAACTTATTTGACAACAATTTGAATCATGTTTTATCTATTAGTGTGCGCTATTTTATAGATTATAACCAAGCTAAAAACTGGTTTAGAAAAGGGTAAATAGCTTAATCGTTTTCGTAATTTTAAGTTGCTTTTTGATTCAAAAAATTACCAATTGCTTATCTTTGTACAAACACAAAATCATGAACAAAAAAGTAATTTTAATGATCTTAGACGGTTGGGGAAAATCTCCTGACCCGAAAGTTTCTGCAATTGACAATGCTAACACGCCTTTCATTGATAGTTTATATACCAAATACCCAAACGCCCAACTTCGCACTGATGGTTTAAACGTAGGTTTACCTGAAGGACAAATGGGAAATTCAGAAGTAGGTCACATGAATTTAGGTGCTGGACGAATTGTTTATCAAGATTTAGCCAAACTAAATTTAGCAGTAGAACACAAAACCATGAGTCATGAAAAACCACTTGTGGATGCATTTAATTACGCTATAAAAAACAACAAAGCCATTCACTTTTTAGGATTAGTTTCAGATGGCGGCGTGCATTCTCATACTTCTCATTTAAGAGGTTTAATTGATGCAGCACAAGAAAGTGGTGTTCAAAATATGTTTGTTCATGCCTTTACCGATGGTCGTGATGTAGATCCGAAATCGGGAGTAAAATATATTTCAGATTTAGAAAATTATCTTCAAAACTCCAATGCAAAATTAGCTTCTATAATTGGAAGATACTACGCAATGGACCGAGATAAGCGTTGGGAAAGAGTAAAATTAGCATACGATTTAGTAGTAAATGCAGAAGGAACTCACTCAAAAAATGCAGTTGCAAGTATTAACGAAAGTTATGCAAATGATATAACCGACGAATTTATTCAACCTATTGTGATGGTTGATGGAAACAACAATCCAGTTGCAAAAATTCAACAAGATGATGTAGTGATTTTCTTCAATTTCAGAACAGATAGAGGAAGAGAATTAACCGAAGTTTTATCACAAAAAGATTTTCACGAATTCAATATGCACAAATTGAATTTGTATTATGTTACGATGACCAATTACGATGAAACATATGAAAATGTTCACGTAATTTACGACAAAGACAACATCACAGAAACACTTGGAGAAGTTTTAGAAAAAGCCAATAAAAAACAAATTCGTATTGCCGAAACTGAGAAATATCCGCACGTAACCTTTTTCTTTTCTGGTGGAAGAGAAGAACCTTTTGTAGGCGAAACGCGTATTTTGAAAAATTCTCCAAAAGTAGCTACTTACGATTTACAACCTGAAATGAGTGCTTTCGAATTAAAAGATGCTTTAGTTGAAGAACTTAAAAAAGGTGAAGTTGATTTTGTGTGTTTAAACTTTGCCAATGGTGATATGGTGGGTCACACAGGCGTAATGGAAGCAGCAATTAAAGCTTGCGAAGCCGTTGATGTTTGCGTAAAAGAAGTAGTTGAAACTGCTTTAGAAAACAATTACACCACAATAATCATCGCCGACCATGGGAATTGCGAAACGATGATAAATCCAGATGGATCGCCAAACACAGCACACACTACAAATCCAGTTCCAATTATTTTGGTTGATAAAGAATTAAAGAATATTCAAAATGGTGTTTTAGGCGACATTGCTCCTACTATTTTAGAGTTAATGGGAATTGAAAAACCAGAAGTAATGACTTGTCATTCGTTATTATAACAATAAACTAAAAAACCTTCGCAATGCGAAGGTTTTTTTTCGTTTTATATCCAAAAAATATTAGTAACGACTTCTTGAGTTGTTATCTCTATTGTTAGAGTAACCACCTCTTCCACCTGAATTACGATCGAAGCTTCTTCTTTCTCCTTCTGGTTTTGGTTCAGATTTGTTAACAACGATTTTTCTACCTTCGATAGTTCCACCGTTTAATTCGTCGATTGCTTTTTGAGCCTCAGCGTCATTAGCCATTTCAACAAATCCAAATCCTTTACTTCTTCCGGTAAATTTGTCAGAGATAATTTTAACTGATTCTACAGCTCCATACTCTTCAAAATAACCTCTTAAATCTGCTTCCTCTACACTGAAAGGAAGACTTCCTACAAAAATGTTCATCTATGAAAAATTTAATTCCATACAAAGGTAGACTATTTAATGTTGTGAAAAGGTTAAACTTTGAAATATTTTCAAAAACAACTATTTTTTGTTAAAAAATTCAAAATCAAAAAGTTAGTTTATTGAAGAATTTTTAAATGAATTCCCGAATTACTAAAAAATTTCAAATAAAAAAGACAACCTTTCGATTGCCTTCTTTTATACTAACTCAACTTTTTATTATTTACAACCTGTCATTTCATAGTAGGCGCGTTCCACAGCTTCTTGATGTGATGGATGAGCAATTTTTACTAATTCAGTAACGCGCTGTCTTAAGGTTTTACCATATAAATCCGCGATTCCATTTTCTGTAATAATATAGTGCACGTGTGCTCTTGTTGTAACTACACCAGCACCTTGTTTTAAATAAGGAACAATTCTACTTTCACCTCTTTTGGTAATAGACGGCAAGGCAATAATTGCTTTTCCACCATCACTTAATGAAGCTCCTCGAATAAAATCCATTTGTCCACCAACACCAGAATACATCGTACTTCCAATAGAATCAGCACAAACTTGCCCAGTAACATCTACTTCAATTGCTGAATTAATAGAAACCATTCTTGGATTTTTACGAATGCGAGCCGTATCATTCACCATAGAAGATTCTTTCATTTCAATAAACGGATTGTCATCTACAAAATCATACAGGCGTTTTGAACCAATTAAAAATGTAGCCAAAGCTCTTCCGCGCAAAGTACCTTTATAATTACAATTAATAACATCATTTTCAATCAAATCAATCACACCATCTGAAAACATTTCAGTATGTAATCCTAAATCTTTATGATTGGTCAATTTGCTCAAAGCTGCATTAGGTATTGAACCAATTCCCATTTGAAGTGTACTCTTATTTTCAATCAATGATGCAACATAAGTTCCTATTTTTTCTTCTTCTGCCGTAAAAGGAGCAACATCGTGAGCAAAAATAGGTACATTAACTTCTACTAAATAATCAATTTCAGAAACATGTAATATACCATCACCAAATGTTCTTGGCATATTCGGATTAACTTGTGCTATCACTGTTTTTGCATTTTCAATTGCTGCCACGGTTGCTTCCACAGAAACACCTAATGAACAATACCCATGTGCATCTGGTGGAGAAACATGGATAAAAGCTACATCTAATTTTACTACATTTTTACGAAATAATAGTGGTAATTCACTTAAAAAAACTGGCGTATAAGAACCATTACCAGCCTTTAATGTATGACGCACATTTGCACCAATAAAAAACGAATTCACGTGAAAACTTTCAGCTAATTCAGGATTAGCATAAGGTGCTTCACCTTCTGTATGCAAATGACAAACTTCAACATCTCTCAATTCTGAAGCTCTATCAGTTAATGCTTTTGTTAAAATTGTTGGTGTAGCTGCTGCTGCTTGCACATATACCCTATCACCACTTTTTACTACTTGTACAGCTTCTGCTGCGGTAACATATTTTCCCATACCTAATGAAATTTATACTGCAAAATTATGCTGTAATTTAATCATAAAATATGACATTGCTCATATTTGGTTAAAGGTTTTGAATTAATGGTATAAGAAAAATGAAATAAAAATTGAATTTTGAAATTGCCCTTGAATTTGAAATTGAATTCGTACTTTTGCTCCGAAATTTTGCATTATGATTGTACTTAAAACCCTTGAAGAAATTGAATTAATGCGTGAAAGCGCTTTGATTGTTTCCAAAACATTAGGAATGATAGCTAAGGAAATTAAACCTGGCGTAACTACCTTATATTTAGACAAATTAGCAGAAGACTTTATTCGCTCTCATGGCGCTGAGCCTGCCTTTTTGGGCATGTATGGCTTCCCAAATTCATTGTGCATGAGTCCAAACACTCAGGTGGTTCACGGAATCCCAAATGACATTCCATTACAAGAAGGAGATATTATTTCAGTAGATTGTGGTGCTTTAAAAAATGGCTTTTATGGAGACCATGCATATACATTTGAAGTTGGTGAAGTAGCTGAAGCAACAAAAAAATTATTAAAAATCACAAAAGAATCTTTATACGAAGGAATTAGAGCAACTAAAGTAGGAAATCGTGTAGAAGATATTGGAAACGCTGTTCAAGTATATTGTGAAGCACAAGGATATGGAGTTGTTCGTGAATTATGTGGACATGGTTTAGGTAGAAAAATGCACGAAGATCCAGAAGTGCCTAACTATGGAAAAAGAGGTCGTGGAAAAAAATTAGTCAACGGAATGGTGATTGCAATCGAACCAATGATTAATATGGGTACACGAAATATTAAACAACACAAAGACGGTTGGACAATTACTACTGCCGACGGAAAACCAAGTGCGCATTTTGAACACGACGTAGCTATTGTTGACGGAAAACCAGAATTATTATCAACTTTTGCATACATCTATGAAGCCTTAGGAATTGTGAGCAATGAAGAAGATGGATTGAGACAAAAACCTTTAGTGCTGTAATGAAAAAATTATTCAAACTTATACTTAACACAATTCCTCGTCCAATATTGATTCGCTTGAGTATTGTGGTGCGTCCGATTTTGGCATTTTTATTAAAAGGAAGTCGTTTTACTGATCCAATTGATGGAAAAAGTTTTCGTATGTTTTTACCATATGGCTATGGAACACAACGAAATAATGTATTATCACCAAGCACACTTTCTTTAGAAAGACACCGTTTATTGTGGTTATATTTAAAAAACGAAACCGATTTTTTTACAGCTCCAAAAAAAGTATTACACTTTGCACCCGAGCAAGAATTTTACAAACGTTTTAAAAAACAATCAAATTTAGATTACACAACTACTGATTTGTTTTCGCCATTAGCAGATGTAAAAGCAGATATTTGCAACTTACCTTTTGAAGATAATTCATACGATATGGTTTTATGTAATCACGTTTTGGAACACATTCCTGATGACACAAAAGCTATGCAAGAATTATATCGTGTTTTAAAACCTGGAGGAATGGGTATTTTTCAAATTCCACAAGACTTATCAAGAGCTACCACTTTTACAGATGATTCAATAACCGACCCGAAAGAACGTGCTAAAATATTTGGACAATACGACCACGTAAGAGTTTACGGCAGAGATTATTTTGACAAGCTGAGAAGTATTGGTTTTAAAGTTGAAGAAGTTGATTATACCACTACTATTTTGCCAGAATTAGTAGAAAAATATTGCCTAGCAAAAGGAGAAATAATTCCTGTTTGTTTTAAATAATATTTTCAGTAATAATTGCATAGTTTTTGCAGACATTCAATTAGTTTGTTATTTTTACAATTATTAAACCGCTTCAAATGAAAAAATGTTTTAGTGTATTTGCATTACTTTTTGTTTATTTCAGCTCATTTTCTCAACAAGCCGATGAACAAGAACCTACTTTTAATATAAAAACAATTTCATTTGTTCAAAATGGTAGAAATGTTATTCCTTTTTTCAAATTGGGAGACACTTTTGAATTGCAATTTGATGATTTATATGGTGATGAAGCAGATTATTATTACACCATAACACAATACAATTATGATTGGTCTGCACCATCAAATCTATCCAAAGCAGAATATTTAACTGGAATGGATAATCAACGAATTATTACTTATCTAAATTCATTTAACACGTTACAAATTTATTCACATTATAAACAAGTTTTTCCTAATAAATTTAATCGAATTACAAAAAGTGGAAATTACTTACTAACCGTTTTAAATGATGAAAATGAAGTGGTTTTTTCAAGAAGATTTATTCTTTATGAAGAAGAAGTCAATGTTAATTTACTAGTCCGAAGAAGTAGAGATTTTGAAACTATCGATACGAAACAAAACATAGAAATGAGTATAAATTATGGCGATAAGATTTTACAAAATCCAATTCAAAATGTTAAAGTAACTTTATTTCAAAATGGTAATTGGAAAACCAGCATAACAGACATAAAACCACAATATACTTTAGGCTCAGAATTAATTTACAGATACAATAAGGAAACTCAATTTTGGGGTGGAAATGAGTGTTATACTATCGACAATAAAATCATTAGAGCTACTAATAATACTGTTTCAAAAGTGACTTCTGGAGACAATATCTACAACACCTATTTATATGTAAATTCGGCTAGAAAAAATCTGCCTTATACTTATTTTCCAGATATTAATGGAAACTTCTTTATTGCAAATGCTAATACTACAAATCCAGAAATTGAAGCCGATTATTCTTGGGTTTACTTTGCAGTTGAAGCGCCAACATTTTTTGATAGTAACATTTATGTTTCAGGAATGTTTAATAATTACACCATTTCAGATGAATATAAAATGGAATACAATAAAGTTACTGGTCTTTATGAAAAAGCATTATTAATAAAACAAGGTTTCACAAATTATCAGTACATAACAACTGATAAAACTGGGAAAATTGATTTCCAAAATGCACTTGATGGCAACCACTATCAAACTGAAAATAATTACACAGCAATAATTTATTACAAAGGTAACAGTGAAAGATATGACAGGGTTATTGGAATTGCCAACACAAACAGTGAGGTTATTAAAAACTAAAGAATATTTTTACAGAAATCGCTGATTCACTTTTATTTATGAAAAAATTAGCATTCGTTTTACAAAAACTACCATAAAATTTGTAATTTTGAAAAAAGAAAGCACTACTAAAATAAATGGTTAGTCAAATTACTAGAGGCATAAAAATTTCTGTTTTAACTAGTTTTGAAGGAACATACTTCAAAAACTATAAGATTAACTTTGCCTTCACTTACCATGTAACCATAGAAAATCAAAGTAAAGACTCTGTTCAATTAAATTCTCGCCACTGGGAAATTTATGACGCTTTAAACAATGTTGAGATTGTAGATGGTGAAGGAGTTATTGGTAAAAAACCTGTATTAAAACCAGGAGAAACTCATACTTATTCTTCAGGTTGTTTACTTTCATCACCTATTGGAGCTATGAAAGGATATTTTAATATGGTAAACTTTACTTCTACTCGTAGTTTTAAAGTTGAAATTCCAGCTTTTAAATTAGGAGCGCCATTTGCGTTGAATTAATTTATTCAAAAATCAAACTCAAAACATCTTCAATCAATCGTAACTTTTGTTATCGATTATTCAAAATATACTTTGTATTTTTGTATTCGTTTACGATAAATTCGTAAATCAAAGTACTAAATTGTTTAATTTTCAAATACAACACCATGTTAAAAGGATTTTTTAATGTTCCAAAAGCAGTTAATGAACCTGTAAAATCATATGCTCCTGGTTCTCCAGAAAGAGCGGCAGTTGCGGCAACCTATTCTAAAATGTGGAATTCCCAAGTAGAAGTTCCTTTATATATTGGTAACGAAGAAATTAAAACAGGCAATACCAAAAACATGACAGCTCCACACGATCACCAACATGTAGTAGGAGTTTATCATCAAGCCGACAGAGCTTTAGTTGAAAAAGCAATTGTTTCAGCATTAGAAGCACGTAAAAAATGGGCAGCAATGGCTTGGGAAAATAGAGCTGGAATTTTTTTAAAAGCAGCCGAATTATTAGCTGGTCCGTACCGTGCCAAAATCAACGCTGCAACTATGATTGCACAATCCAAAACAATTCACCAAGCTGAAATTGATTCGGCTTGTGAATTAATTGACTTTTTACGTTACAACGTAGAATTCATGACTAAAATATACGCAGACCAACCGGCTTCTACATCAGACATGTGGAACAGAGTTGAATACAGACCATTAGAAGGATTTGTATATGCTATTACACCATTCAATTTTACTGCTATCGCTGGAAATTTACCTTCAAGTGCAGCATTAATGGGAAATGTTGTTGTATGGAAACCAGCAGCAACACAAGTATATTCAGCTAATGTAATTATGGAAGTTTTCAAAGAAGCTGGCTTACCAAATGGAGTTATCAATATGGTAATGGGTGACTCTGGAATGGTTTCTGATGTGGTTTTAAACAATCCACATTTAGCAGGAGTTCACTTCACAGGATCAACTGGTGTTTTTAATGATATTTGGAAAACTATTGGTCAAAATATTGCCAACTACAAAACTTATCCAAGAATTGTTGGTGAAACAGGTGGAAAAGATTTCATCGTTGCACATCCATCTGCAAACCCAGCACAAGTAGCTGTTGGAATTGCACGTGGTGCTTTTGAATTCCAAGGTCAAAAATGTAGTGCAGCTTCTCGTGTTTATGTCCCACAAAGTTTGTGGCCAGCCGTTCAAGCTAAATTAGAAGCTGATATGAAATCAATGAAAATGGGTTCACCTGAAGATATGAGTAATTTTATTACTGCTGTAATTTCGGAAGCTTCATTTGATAAATTAGCACGTTACATTGACCAAGCTAAAAAAGATAGTGATGCCGAAGTAATCATTGGTGGAAATTATGATAAATCTAAAGGCTATTTTATTGAACCAACCGTTATTTTAACTTCAAATCCTAAATATACCACTATGGAAACCGAATTATTCGGACCTGTAGTTACGATTTATATTTATGAAGATGCTAAATGGTCTGAAACATTGAAATTAGTTGACGAAACTTCTGAGTATGCTTTAACTGGAGCTGTATTTAGCCAGTGTCGTTATGCGGTTGAAGAAGCAACTATAGCGCTACAAAACGCAGCAGGAAACTTCTACATTAATGACAAACCAACTGGTGCAGTTGTAGGAATGCAACCATTTGGAGGAGCTAGAGGTTCAGGAACTAATGACAAAGCAGGTTCAGCCCAAAACTTATTGCGTTGGGCATCTGTTAGAACAATTAAAGAAACATTTGTAACACCAGAAGATTATAAATATCCATTTTTAGGATGATCTAAAAAAAATTAAATTATAAAAAAGCTTGTCAGAAATGGCAAGCTTTTTTGTTTTTTATTATTTCATCGGTATTTTATTTCTTTTTAACTGATTTATAAAAAATTACAACGATTTATTATTTTTTTTATAAATTGTATCCGAAATCTATTATGCAAGCATAGTATTTTCCTCCCTAAAGAAAATAAATTATGATTAAAAAATTACTTTTTGTAGCTGTGATTCTTTTTTCAGCATTTTCAAATGCTCAAGAAATTAAAGAAAAAAATAAAGCATTTGACTTATTAAAAAATCACACACAAACTAAAATACTATATGATAAAGTTGGAGCTATCGCAAAATTAACTGATGTTCAAACAAAGCCTTTATCTTCATTAGATTACAAACAAGCGTATCATGAAATTCAAAGAGCTGATTTTCTTGAACGACTTCCAAAAATTGATTTTTTAGAAACCAAAACAGAAAAAGGTTTTGCAGAAAACATTGTTCCAATTTCAATTTTAATTTCTGAATTTGAAGCAATTAAACCAAGCGTAAGAACACAAAATCAATTACAAATTAATACAAACAATCAATATGAGATTACAGATTTCTCCTTTGATTACTTTAATATTCATAAAATAGGGTTTGCATCTCCTTTAATCAAGCAATTAAAAGGAACTCAAATTGCTTTTAAACTTTCTGACGAATTAATTTTCAATACAACTACTCAAACAATCAGTAAAATTGAAATTAACTTTAATACTGGGAAAGGATTTGAAAAAATTTCTAGCAATCAAATTATTTCTGCTGATTTTGAAACTCTTGGTTCAAAAACAATTTCATTTAAAATTACTTTAAACGATGGAACTGTTTTTACAAACGAATCAAAATTTACTTTAAAAGAAAAAGCACAAAATCTAAGTCAATTAAACAAAGTAGCACAACAAACTCCTTTTGCAGTTAGCCCATTAACCGAAATAACTTCTTCATTAACTTATCAAGGTACAAACGAAACTGCTGCTCATGCTGGAAAAGGAGAATTTCAAATATTTTATGACAATGAAGCTGGCTTATTAGACAAAGTAATCATTGTATGTGATGGATTTGACCCTGCTGACGGAAGAGATACAGGTGCAATTTATAACTTATTAAACTATGGAACTCCAACACAAAACCTTGGTGACAATGTTAGAAATTTAGGTTATGATGTTGTTGTATTAAACTTTCCTATTTATACTAGACCTGATGGTGTTACAAATATAGATGGTGGTGTAGATTATATCCAAAGAAATGCACGAGTAATGATTGAGTTGATTAATTATATTAATGCAAATAAAGTAGGAAATCAAGAACTTGTGGTTATAGGTCCAAGTATGGGCGGATTGATTACTAGAATGGCTTTGCGATATATGGAAATGAATGGAATGAATCATAAAACACGTTTATGGTTATCATTTGATTCGCCTCATTTGGGAGCAAATGTTCCTATTGGAATGCAACACATGTTCAACTACTTAGCATACGACCCGGATATCTCTGATTTAACTGTTAGAGCAATAGTAGATTCAATGCTAAAAAGTCCTGCAGCAAGACAAATGCTGATTGACCACTTTGAAGGACATTTATTAGGCTCTAGTTTAACCGACTTTGACCAAGCTTCTGCTGCTTTACTTCCAACAGGTCATCCTACACATAGAAATGTTTTTCAAACAGAATTAAACACAATGGGTTTCCCTCAAAATTGTAGAAAAATTGCAATTTCAAACGGAGCTGGAAATGGAACAATGACAGGAACACCAGGAATGGCAGTACTTTCAGGATTAGATGTTCCAAATAGTGATGGTTTTACAAGGGCATTATTAGATTTGAATTTTACGCCAGCAGCTAATGGCAATATAAGAGTAAGTAGAGTTAGAAAACAAGCATGGACATTGTTTTGGTTAACTATTGGAACAGGACAAACAAATGCGCGTTCATTTGCTTATACTGCTGGTTTAGATTCAGCACCTGGTGGTTTGTTTAATTTAGAAAGTTTAGCCGCAGATGCTGGTCCTAACCCAACATTAACTCGTTTTTTAAATGCAATGACCATTAAAAAGTTTGACTTTATTCCTGCACAAAGTTCATTGGCAATTACAAGTACTAATAACTGGTATGCAAATATAAATGCTAGTAGCACAAGTGCTTTTGATGCTTATTCTGTACCAACAGCCAACGAAGATCACGTTACATTAACACCATCAAATGTAACTTTTGCAATGAATGAAATTGTAAATAATATCCAATTGAAATGCCCAACTTCAACCACTTGGAATGGGACTTCATGGAGTAATGGATTACCATCAAAAGACAAACAAGTTGCATTTACAGGAAATTACACTTCATCATCTTCAATCGACGCCTGTTCAATTTCTGTTTCAGGAACAGCTATTGTAAATTTCTTAGCGAATCATGATTTGAATGTTAGAGGTGGAATTACTGTCGCTCCAACTGCTCAATTAAAATTTGCATCAAGCGCAAACGTTTATCAAATAGAAGAAATTTCAAATTCTGGGAACATTGAATTTAATAGAGTAACTTCTCTAAAAAGATTAGATTATGTAGGTTGGTCTGCACCAGTTTCAAATCAAAATTTATTAGCATTTTCACCAAATACGCTAACCAATCGTTTTTACGAATACATTCCAACAGGAACAACAACTCCAACCGCTTACAACAGTGTAAATCCTACAACAAATAACTTTGCAACTGGGAAAGGATATTTAATTAGAGCCGAAAACACAATGCCAAGTACAACAACTACTTGGAACGGGAAATTTACAGGAACGCCAAATAATGGCAGAATCAATCCAAACGTTATTTATGGAGGTGCTGTAGGCTTAGGATTTAATTTAGTTGGAAATCCATACCCTTCACCAATTAATATTCAAGAGTTTATTATTGGAAATTTATCTAAAATTGATGGAACACTTCATTTTTGGACCAATACAAATGCAGCAGTAAGTGGAACCTATATTGCAAACAACTTTGCATCACGTAATTTAACTGGCGGAACAGCAGCGATGAATGGCTCATTAATTCCTGACGAATTCATACAAACAGGACAAGGTTTCTATGTGAACGCTCTTGCAACGGGTCCAATGTATTTTACCAACAGTATGCGAAACGCAACAAGTAATAATCAGTTTATCAATAGAAATATCAATATTAGTACTTCTACATCAACTGAAAAACACCGTTTTTGGTTGAACCTTTCGGAAGGAAATAACAATCACAATCAAATTCTATTAGGTTATGTTGAAAACGCAACAAATGATTTAGATTTTGGATACGATGGAAAAATATTAAATAACGGAAATAGCGCCATTTATTCTTTAGTAAACGGCAATGAATTAGTTATTCAAGGAAAAGGATTACCTTTTACTGATGACGACGTTATCCCATTAGGATTTACTACTCAAAACAGTGGATTATTTACAATTTCATTAGGCGAAAAAGACGGATTATTTACAAATCAATCGATTTATTTGAAAGATAATTTTACAAACAGCCTAATTGATTTAACTCAAAACAATCATACATTTATTGCAAATGCAGAAACCATCAACAATCGTTTTGAAATTGTATTTAAAAATAATTTATCAAACAACAACCAAACTGAATTCGATGAAAATTCAACAATTGTTTTCAACGAGAACAATTCATTAACAATAACAAGTAGTACAACAAAAATAAAATCAATTATAGCTTATGATGTTTTAGGAAGAGTTTTATTTGAAGAGAATCATATTCAAAGCAACAAATTTATAATTCCGAATTTAAAACAAACCAACAATGTTTTACTGTTAACAATAGTCGACGAAAACAATATCAAAGTTCAGAAGAAAGTGATTTTTTAAAGTACAAAAATATTAGAAACACAAAATAAAAACCCGATTTTCAGTTGAAAATCGGGTTTTTATTTTAGCTAATCACTAATTACTTTTCACTAATCACTTACTTCTTATACTTCAGCGGTAAATGCACCACTTTTTTAGTTTCAAAAAACTCATCTGAAAAGAAATCCGATAAATTATATTGCGTTGCTTTTGGAAAATCCTTTAGCTCTTCGGTTAAATCGCCGCCTTTTAAATATAAAATTCCGTTCGCTAATTCGTGGTTTTGTTTTTTAGCAACTTTATCATCGACCCATTTTACAAAATCAGGCATATTAGTTACAGCTCGACTTACGATGAAATCGAATTCTTGTCTAACTAATTCGGCACGTTTTTGTTCGGCTTTTACATTTTTTAATCCTAAACCTATTGCAACTTCATTCACCACCTTGATTTTCTTAGCAATGATATCAATCAAATAAAAATCAACCTCAGGAAACAAAATTGCCAATGGAATTCCTGGAAAACCACCACCAGTTCCCACATCCATAATTTTTGAACCTGGACGAAACTCGATAATTTTCGCAATACCTAACGAATGTAAAACGTGTCTAGTATATAACTCATCGATGTCTTTTCTTGAAATTACATTAATTTTTGCATTCCAATCTTGATATAGTGATTGCAATTTTTGAAACTGAAGCACTTGATTTTCAGTTAAATTAGGAAATTGCTTTAAAATCTCTTCCATTCGTTAAATTTTGCACAAAAATACGTTTTTTAGTGAATAAAAAATGACTAATATCATAAATGAAAAAATTATAATAATTATCTTTGGCAAAATTTGAATTCAAAATTATGAATACACAAGCTCCAGTTTTTTCAAAAAACGATAATCTGAAATTTTTCAGAACATTAAATAAAAGAGTAAACGATTATTTCAAAGAAAACAAGATAGATAAAACAGGAAACTGGAAACTTCACTTGAAAACTATAGTGATGTTTGCCCTTTTCTTAACACCTTATTTCTTTTTACTTGCAATGGACATGCCTTTTTGGACTTATTTATTACTTAACGTAGTAATTGGTGTTGGAATGGCCGGCGTTGGAATGAATGTAATGCACGATGGTAATCACGGCGCATACTCAACCAAATCTTGGGTAAACAAATTAATGGGCGGAAGTATCTACATCTTAGCTGGAAATGTTTACAACTGGCAAGTACAACACAATGTTTTACATCATACGTATACTAACATTATCGGTCACGATGAAGATTTAGAAGCGGGAAGAATTTTACGTTTTTCTAAAACCGCAAAATGGTACAGCCACCACAGATTTCAACATTACTATTCAGTTTTCTTATATGGATTATTAACGTTTAACTGGGCTATCACAACTGATTTCTTACAGATGAAGCGTTACTTAAAAAGAAAATTATCTTATGGTGAATTCAAAAAACCAACCATACTTTGGACAACACTAGTAATTACAAAAATAATTTACTTTTCAATTTGGTTAGCATTACCAATGATTTTAGGGGTTACTTGGTGGAAAGTTATTTTAGGTTTCGTTGTAATGCATTACACTGCTGGATTAATTTTAAGTGTTGTATTCCAATTAGCACACGTTGTAGAAGACACTGTAAATCCAATGCCAGATGAAAATGGAGAAATCGAAAACACTTGGGCAGTTCATCAGTTATTTACCACAGCTAATTTTGCTCCAAAAAATTGGATTGTAAATTATTACACAGGTGGATTAAACCATCAAATTGAACACCATATTTTCCCAAATATAAGCCACATTCACTACAACAAAATTGCTGAGATTGTAAAACAAACCGCAGCGGAATGTAACTTACCGTATCATGAGTTTAAAACTACTCGAGCGGCAATTGCATCTCACTTCAAGCATTTGAGAGAACTAGGAAGAAAACCACAATTAGCATAATAAAAATAGAGAGACGCGAGGAATCGCGTCTTTTGTATTAACTATAATAACTAACACACAATGAACCCGTTATCGGACAGAATCAACAACTTAGCCGTTTCTCAAACTTTAGCTATGGCAGCTTTGGCAAGAGAATTAAAAGCACAAGGAAAAGACATTATCAGCCTTAGTTTAGGAGAACCAGATTTCAACACTCCTGAATTCATTAAAGAAGCTGCAAAAAAAGCTATCGACGAAAACTACAGTACCTACACGCCTGTTGAAGGTTACTTAGAGTTGAAAGAAGCGATTTGCAAAAAATTCAAAAGAGATAATAATTTAGACTACAAACCATCACAAATTGTAGTTTCTACAGGGGCAAAACAATCGTTATACAACATCGCACAAGTCATGTTAAACGAAGGTGACGAAGTAATTCTTCCTGCTCCGTATTGGGTTTCGTATTTCGAAATTATCAAACTTTCTGGCGGAGTTCCTGTTGAAGTCCCAACTTCTGTTGAAAGTGATTTCAAAATTACACCTGAACAATTAGAAGCTGCCATCACACCAAAAACAAAAATGATGTGGTTTAGTTCGCCTTGTAATCCAAGTGGTTCGGTTTATAATCGTGAAGAATTAACAGCTTTAGCTAAAGTTTTAGAAAAACATCCACACGTATATGTAGTTTCTGACGAAATCTACGAACATATCAACTTTTCAGGAACATTTTGCAGTATTGGTTCAATTCCTGGAATGTTAGAAAGAACGATTACGGTTAACGGTGTTGCGAAAGCATTTGCCATGACGGGTTGGAGAATTGGTTACATCGGAGCTCCAGAATTCATTGCGAAAGCATGTACTAAAATTCAAGGACAAGTTACTTCAGGAGCCAATTCTATTGCACAAAGAGCAACGATTACTGCAGTTGAAGCAGACCCAAGCGTTTTAAATGAAATGGTTTCTGCTTTTAAAAACCGTAGAGATTTAGTTGTTGGATTGGTAAAAGAAATTCCAGGATTCAAATTGAATGTTCCAGAAGGAGCGTTTTATGTATTCCCTGATGTATCGTACTATTTTGGTAAAACCGTAAAAGGAACCGAAATTAAAAATGCAACTGATTTCTCAATGTTCTTATTAGCGGAAGCAAATGTAGCAACTGTAACAGGAGACGCTTTTGGAAATCCAAATTGTATTCGTTTCTCATACGCAACAAGCGAGGCTTTATTAACAGAAGCAATGAGAAGAATCAAAGAAGCGGTTTCTTAAATCATATACAAATACATATTAGCACGAATTGATTTATTAAATTAAACCAATTCGTGTTTTTTTATGCTCTAAATTCAAAAAAAGCCAATTTGAATTAGAAATCTTGGATTTTTTATAAGAACTTTGCACACTTTTTTTCGGCAAATCCCGAAAGATTAAAGATTTACAAATGAAGAAGAAGATTGAAATTTTAGCTCCAGCAAAAGATTTACTTACCGGAATTGCCGCTATTAACGCGGGTGCCGATGCGGTTTACATTGGAGCACCACAATTTGGAGCCCGTTCAAATGCTCACAATTCATTAGAAGACGTTGCTGCATTAGTGCAATATGCACATTTGTATAATGTACAAGTTTTTGTGGTAATCAATACTATTTTATATGATGATGAATTAGAAACGTGTCGTCAATTGATTTGGAAATTATATGATGCAGGTGTTGATGCTTTAATCATTCAGGATATGGCGATTATGGAAATGGAATTGCCTCCAATTGCACTTCATGCCAGCACACAAGCTAACAACAGAGATGCCGATAAAATCAAATTCTTAGCTGATGCCGGAATTCAAAGGGTAGTTTTAGCCCGTGAATTAAACCTGCACCAGATTAAAGAAATTAGTCAGGCAACCGATGTGGAATTAGAGTTTTTTGTAACAGGTGCTTTATGTGTTTCATTTAGTGGAAATTGTTATATGAGTGTAGCGAATGGCGAACGTTCGGCAAACCGTGGTTCTTGTGCACAAAATTGTCGTTTACCTTATAATTTAATTGATGGAAATGGCGATACTTTAATCAAAAACAGTCACTTACTTTCGATTAAAGATTTTGATGTCACTGAACAAGTTCCAAATTTAATAGAAGCCGGAATTGTTTCGTTTAAAATTGAAGGGCGCTTGAAAGATATTGTTTATGTAAAAAATAACGTTTCTTATTTACGTCAAAAATTAGATAGCTTTTTAAACGAAAATAGCGATAAATACACAAAGGCTTCTTCTGGAAGCTGTACATATACTTTTGATTCGGCTTTAGATAGAACTTTTAATCGTGGTTATACTGATTATTTTGTAAACGAAAGACATCAAGCTATTGGCTCTTGGGAAAGTCCAAAATCAAAAGGACAATACATTGGAAAATTAATTAAAACCATTGGAAATTCATATGTAATTGAAAATGGTGAATTATTAAATAATGGTGACGGATTGTGTTTTATCAACGAAAAAAACGAAGCTGAAGGAATTTATGTTAACCGTGCCGAAAACGGAATCGTTTATCCCAACGTATTGAAAGAAATCAAAGAAGGTACTTTCATTTATAGAAATAACGACGCTGCTTTCATCAAATTAGTAGAAAGAGAAGATAGTGCGGTTCGAAAAATCAGCACGACTTTACTATTAAAAGAAAATGAAACTGGTTTTGAATTAATCGCAACTGACGAAGATGGTAATGTTAGTACTGTAAATTTGGTTCACCCAAAAGAACAAACAAAAAACAACGAATCTTTAGCTGAAAATTTCAAAATCAACTTAGCAAAAACAGGTTTTACACCTTATACAGCTGATGAAATTACGATTGATTTTTCTGGAAATTGGTTTCTTCCGATTTCAAAAATCAACGAAATGCGAAGAACGGTTTACGAACAATTATCCGAAATTCGTTTGAAAAATTATGTTCGAAAAGAACACCAATTGGTAAAAACATCACATCCGTATCCAGAAACGAAATTGGATTTCATGTACAATGTTGCCAACAAAACCGCTCGTAAATTCTACGAACGTCATGGTGTAACCGAAATTGAAAAAGCATTCGAATTACAATGGGATCCAGGAAAATCTCGTGTAATGACAACCAAATATTGCATCAAATACGAATTAGAACGTTGTCCAAAATACCATCGTGAAAACATGGATAAAAAAGTAAAAGAACCTTTGGTTTTAAAGCAAGGTGAATTGGAATATAAACTAAAATTCAATTGCAAACCTTGTGAAATGGAAATTTGGGAAAAAGATGCCGAATTCGAAATTGAAGAAGATCACTTTCATTAATATAGAAACCGATGTGTAACGCATCGGTTTTTTTATTCATTCAATTTTCGAATCACTTTAGCTGGATTTCCAAAAGCTAATGAATTGGCTGGAATATCTTTAGTTACTACAGAACCTGCACCAATTGTACAACCATCACCAATTGTAACTCCAGGACAAATTACTGTGTTACCACCAATCCAACAATCGTTACCTATGGAAACAGGTTTTGCAAATTCAATGGTTCTTCTTTCAATTGCATTTGTAGGATGCGTTGCGGTATAAATATGAACGCCTGGCCCAATGAATACGTTATTACCAATGGTTACTTTTGCTGCATCTAAAACAACACAATTCACATTAAAATAAACCATTTCGCCAGAATGAATATTGTATCCGTAATCGCAATGAAATGGCGGTTCGATATATATTCTTTTGTTCGCATTTGGTAATAATTCTTTTAAAATAGCTCGAGCGTTTCCGTTCATTAAATATTCTGTGACATTTAATTTATGAAGTAATCTCTTGGCTTTCGTTCGCTCTAAAACCAACTCTTTATCATTTGAAAAATAGTTTTCTCCTGAGAGCATTTTTTCTTTTTCGGTTTTCATTTTTTAGTATTATTATTCAAAGGTAACACATTAATCTAAAAACAAAAACCGCCTATAAAGACGGTTTTATTTGCTTAATCAACTATAATCTATGGAGTTTTATTGCTTAATAACTTTTATAGTTTTTGTTGCTCCCTCAGAAGTTATTTTCACAAAATAAGTTGCAGAAGCAAGTGTTGACAAGTCTAATTGTATTTCTAAACCTTTACCTTCTTGGTTTAAAACATTTTGCCCTAATAAATTATAAACTGATACATTAGAAATTTCTTTATCATAAGAAATGTTTACGATTCCTGAAGTTGGATTTGGGTACAAACTTAAATTAGATTCATCAAATGAGGTTGTATTTAGGAATGCAGAGCAAGTATTTCCAGTAGTAACCGCTGCAATATTTGACCAATTTGAAGTGCCACCATTTAACGCAAAATTGTTTAATGCACCGTTGTAATTGTTTCCACTCGAATCGGTTAATGCTGTTAAACCTGTATTGTTTCCGCCTCCAAATCCTTGATTGAATTTGTAGTAAGCCACTAATCCTGTTTGCGAAGCACCTAATTCGCAATTCATGTTATTAAGTATTTCTGGTGCAGTTAAAGCTCTTGACCAAATTCTGATTTCGTCGATATTACCTGTGTATTTTTCATTAGATAAGTTCGTTCCAATATGAATTGGGTTACTCGATAGTGATTTAAAGCTAGCTCCCGTTACTCCTGTAGTTGTTCCAACTAAAACACCATTAAGGTATAATTTTAAATCAGACCCATTCCATACAGCAGCCACATGTTGCCATTGGTTTAGCACGGCTAAATCCGACACAGAAACTGCTTTGAAATTGGTTCCATTACTATCGTTAACCCAAAACTGATAAGCTGTCCCGTCTCTTCGTAACATAAATTGCATATCAACATTAAAGGTATTGTAATTTCCAATGATTGACCCCAAATTATAACCAAATGCGTTGTTAAAAGACGTATTATAAACCCAAGCTTCAACTGTTATTGTATTGATGGGATCAATAACGGCATTAATTGCTGTACCTAAAGTAATTCTATCATTAGAATCATCAAAATGTAATGAGCCTCCATTAATGGTTACATTTACTGAAGTTCTTGAGCTTTCACAACCATTATCGGTTTGAGAAACATAATATGTTCCTGTTGTTAAAATATCCGTTATATTATATTCTACACCTCCAGATGCTTGTGAAAACCATTTCAAATTAGATCCAGTAGCTACTAAATTTGCAATTATTGCATTAGCATCAAACGTTTGGTTCGCAGGTGCTGTAGGTGCTGAAGTAATATTTACCACAACGCTCACGGCTATCCTATCCGACTCACATGTTCCAGTAGTTTGAGAAACATAGTAATTGCCTGTTGCTAAATTTTGTGTACTAGTCAATGGCGTTCCTCCTGTTGCAACATCATACCAGTTAATTGTTCCAGAACCAGTTGCTGTCAAATCTAAAACTTGTGCTGCATTGCAAAAACTTTGTGAAGTATTTACGCTTAAGGAGTAATATAAAGTTCCAGAAACTCCATTTGCTGGACTACCTGGAGCAATAAAGTTAGAAGTGGTTCCATTCAACTGAAAATTAATTATTGCGCCATCATATCCATTTGATGTTGAGTCAATTAAATCAATTTCTCCACCGTTATCTTGATTTGCAGTACCTTGATTGCATTTATAATAAGCTACTAAACCCGTTTGTCCGACAGCTAATTCTGCATCTTTATTATATTGTAATTCACAAGTTGTTAGAGCTCTATCCCAAATTCTTACTTCATCCATTCTTCCATTGAATACGTTAGCACCATCATCAAAAGATCCTAATCGAATTATATTGCCATTCAATACTTGAGGTACGTTTGTATTAGTAGCCACCAAATTACCGTTTTTATACAATTTCATTGTTGTAGTTGCAGCATCATAAGTTACTGCTACATGGTACCACGTATTTATAATTAGTGGATTGGGATCTTGAACAGCTTCCCATGCACCATTATGACCTGCACTTAGTTTATTTCCTGAATAATTAGGGATAAACAAAGCATGTTGACCATCTGCATTTCCTCCCGAAATAATATTATTGGAAACATTAAAATTTGAAATGTAAATCCAAGCTTCTTTTGTATATGACGTTGGCAAAAAACTCCCACACATAACATAATCGTCAGAGCCGTCAAAATGTAGTGTTTCTCCTTGTTGAGCATGACCAAATTGAGTACTAAAACTGAAACTTAAAAGCGTTAGCATTTTTAATTTGAATAGTAATTTTGTTTTCATTGTTATATCTTTTTGATTTGAATACAAAATTGTATCAATCTCTTAAATATTTATGTAAGGGGTAACCCCTGAAATGCAATAGCTACTTTTTTTCTTTACAGAATTGAATACATTTGTAAAAAAACAATACATGTTAACCCTAAAAAAATACACATTTCTTTTAACACTAATCATAGTAAGTATTAGCTGTGAAGACAAAAAAGAGAATTTCTATTTTGAAAAAGTAACTCCCCCTAAAGAAGATTCAACAAAAGTTTGGTTGAGACAAAACGACAACTATCAGGAGGATAAAGAACATTATTTAAAAGTCTTTTTCAAATATTACAATACTAAATTAGCTAATAAAGAATATCTTAATGCTTCAAAAATATTGGATGTAATTACAACCAAGTTTGTCTATTTTTATGATTTTGACCCAAGATTAACTAAAACAGTTGATGCATTTAATTTAAAATATAGGAACAAATTACCCGCTTTAAAAACTACGCATATAGACAATTATTACGCAAATTTAGAATTTGACAGAGACAACGTAAAAAAAGCAAAGGACTACTTCTTAAAAATCACAGCATTAGAACCCAACGATTATAAGAGTTGTTACAAAATAGCGCGTGCTTACTATGATTTATCTTATACTTATTTTATACTTGGTGACATTGAACTTAGCATTGAAGCCAACGAAAAATCAAGAATTTATTCTGAAAGAATTAGAGATAAAGAAAGTATTGTTTCAGTACATTTGAATTATATCAACATTTATAAAGCAAATGGTTCATTTGAAAAAGCTATTAACAGTGCTAATGAAGCTATAAAAGTATTCAAAGAAGAAGGAAACACCTATGACTATTTTATGGCTAAATACAATAAATGCTCTGTTTATGGTTTTTTTAGCAAAACGCAATTAAAAAACAATTACATCCATACTACTTATAAAGAATATTTAGACAGTAAATTTGACAGCGATGTATTATTACTTTGTTTATCAGATTATGAAATTGAAGCTTTATTGAATGAGAACAAAACCAAGGAAGCAAAAATCGTTTTAGATAGAATTAGACCCGTTGCTGCTAGAAATACTTCTCAAAATTGGCAAAATGATTATCAAGCAGCTTTAGCATTATATGAAATAAAAAATGATGTAAAAAACTGTAATACTAGCTATATTGAAAAAGCACTTCCAAATCTTCTTGCCAACGAAAACTACGAACGAGCAAATTTATTTTATACTGTTTTACTAGAAAAAGCGATTCAAAATAAAGAATTTGAAAAAGCTGTTTTTTATACAAAAGAAGCCTACAGAACAAAAGATAGCTTATCAAATATTCAAAATAAATTAGAAAATTTGGCCCTTGCTGCTAAATATGAAACTAAAGAAAAAGAGCAAAAAATTCAGCTTCAGCATGAAACCATCTCAAAGAAAAACACTACTATTTTTGCTTTAGCACTGGTTTTCATAGCCTCAATATTGAGTGTTTTTATTTACTTTTTAAAACAAAAACAAATGAAATTATTTAAAGAGAAAGAACAATCGCAACAATTTACTAAAAACTTACTTGATAAAACCGAAGAGGAACGCAAACGAATTGCTTCCGATTTACATGATAGTGTTAGTCACGAATTACTTGCCTTAAAAAATTCATTTGAAGTCAATCATTCTCAGTTAAATGAAAAAGTAGATACAATAATTAATGATATTCGAGCTATTAGTAGAAATTTGCATCCTGTTTTGTTCGAAAAAATTGGCTTAGTAAATAGTTTAGAACAATTCATTGAACGCATTGAAAGCACGTATCAATTCATGATTTCTTCCGAATTTAATTATCAGAGTAGTTTATCTTCTGAAAAAGAGCTGCAAGTTTACCGCATAGTTCAAGAAGCTGTAACCAACATCATCAAATATGCTAATGCCATTGCGGCTAAAATATCAATTATAGAAACTTCAGAGAAAATTACCCTTGAAATTATTGATAACGGCATTGGTTTTAATGTAGAAGAAACATTACAATCTAAAGATGCCTTTGGATTACATAACATTATAGAAAGAAGCAAAGCAATTGGTGGAATTGCAGTTATTTCTTCTTCAGAAAAAGGCACTAAAATTGTAATTGAAATTAAAAAATAACATGAAAATTTTAATAGCAGACGATCATCCATTAACCTTGCAAGGCACAGTTTCCTATGTAGAAAAAATGGGGCACAAAGTCGTTTGTTCCTGTTCAAATGGTAAAGCAGCATTAAACTACATTCAGCTTCATACACCAGACTTGGCTATTTTAGATTTAAACATGCCAGGGTTAGATGGTATAGAAGTTGCTCAAAAAATATTTGAAAACAAAAGTCAAACTAAGATTGTGTTGCTTACCATGCATAATGAAATTAGTGTTCTTAACAAAGCAAAAGAATACAATATTTATGGTTATATTTTGAAAGATAAAGCTTTCCCAGACTTAGAAAATTGCTTAAAAGAAATTGAGAATGGGAAGAAGTATTTTTCAACATCCATGCACAATAATTTTAAATTAGACCCAACTGCTTCAAGCGATGTTCTATCTTCTTTGACTTTGTCTGAAAGAAAAATTATTGAATTAATCGCTACCCAAAAAACAAGTAAACAAATAGCCGAATTGTTATTCTTATCTGAAAAAACAGTTGAAGGTCATCGCACAAAAATCATTGAAAAATTAGGAATTCCGAAAGAAAAAAATGCCTTACTAATTTGGGCAATTCAAAATATTAAAAAATAAATCCTACTTTTGAAGTATGTTAAAAGTACTTCAAAATATAGCCAAACACGTTTCTTTAACTAAAGAAGAGGAAGCCTTATTTTTATCTAAAACCGAGACCAAGCAGTTTAAAGCTAAAACCATTTTATTGAGTGCTGGCGAAGTAGCAACGTGTACTTATTTTGTGAATTCTGGCATTTTGAGAAGTTTCAATATAAATGACAATATTATTGAACACGTTTTGCATTTTGCTTGCGAAGGTTGGTGGATTGGTGACATGTACAGTTATATTTCAGAAAAACCAGGCAATCTTTTTATAGAAGTTTTAGAAGATGCTGAAGTTGTAATCATCACCAAAGAAAACCAACAACAGCTTTATCAAGAAATTCCAAAATTAGAACGTTTTTTCAGAATTTTAGCTGAAAACTCTTTAGTTTCTCACCAAGAACGCTTAATGGATAATTTGAGTTTAACGGCTGAAGAGCGTTTTGAAAAATTCTGTTCTAAATATCCTTCTTTAATTCAAAAAGTGCCTCAAAAACACATTGCTTCTTACATTGGCGTTACGCCTGAGTTCTTTAGTAAGATGAAAGCGCGGTTGTTGAAGAAATAATTTCTTAACCTACATTAAGTGCCCTTCCCTATTCCTCGTTGTAAATTTGTATCATAATAATTACTAAATTTATACGATATGAAAACGATAGTACATAAAGCGAATGAAAGAGGTCACGCTAACCATGGTTGGTTGAATGCTTACCATAGTTTTAGTTTTGCCAGTTGGTACAATCCAGATAGAATTCAGTTTGGCATGTTGCGCGTTTTAAATGACGACACAGTAGCTGCAGGAATGGGTTTTGGAACACATCCACATGATAATATGGAAATTATAACCATTCCGTTAGAAGGTGATTTGGCTCACAAAGACAGTATGGGAAATGCTGCAACCATCAAAACGGGTGATGTACAAGTTATGAGTGCTGGAACGGGAATTCAACATAGTGAATTCAATCCAAATCATGACCAACACACAAAATTATTCCAAATTTGGTTGTTTCCAAAATATAGAGATGTAGAACCTCGTTACCAACAAATTACGTTAGACCAATCATTACAAAAAAATGATTTTGCACAAATCTTATCTCCAAATCCTGATGATGCTGGAGTTTGGATTCATCAAGATGCATGGTTTTATTTAAGTGATTTTGATACTAATTTTTCAAAAAAATTAAATTTGAAAAAAGAAGGAAACGGTTTTTACATCATGAACATCGAAGGTGAAATTGAAGTAAGCCCCCTAACCCCCGAAGGGGGAAAATTGGATATGTCTACTAATCAAAAATTAGAAAGAAGAGATGCAATTGGAATTTGGGAAACTAATGAAATTGAAATCAAAGCAAATTCTAATGCAAAGTTTTTAGTAATGGAAATTCCGATGGAGCAATAATTAGTGAGCAGTCGCAGTAAAAAATTAAATTATGAGTGAAGTACAACTTAGAATAAACGACAACAAAGGCGCTTTTTACATTGAAGTTGAAGGCAAACAAGAAGCTATGATGACTTTTGTTTTTGCGGGTGAAGATAAAATTATCATCGACCACACTGAAGTAAATCTGGGAAATGAAGGAAAAGGGTTTGGTAAAAAAATGGTAACGAAAGCTGTGGAATTTGCAAGAGAAAAAGGAATCAAAATCTTGCCTTTGTGTCCGTTTGCGAAAAGTGTTTTTGATAAAACTCCAGAATTTAGAGACGTATTGTAATTTAAAAAATCAATCATGGATCCAAAAAATCTAAAAAAAGAATATACAAATGGCGAAGTAACCATTGTATGGCAGTCTGGAAAATGTACTCATTCTGCTAATTGTGTTAAGAATAATCCAGACGTTTTTAAACCCAAAGAAAAACCATGGATTCATGCAGAAAATTCAACAACAGAAAAAATTATTGAAACCGTTAAAAAATGTCCGTCAGGAGCATTAACCTATTATTTAAACAATGAAACAACCGCCTAAATGGAAATTTGCCATAATGGTTTGGCTAGCTATTTATCCAACGATTACCTTAGTTACCTTTCTAATTGGTGATTATATTAAAAATCTACCATTGCCTTTAAAAACTTTGCTTCTAACTGGAATTTTAGTGCCAACTATGGTATTTATATTATTGCCTTTTTTAAGAAAAATATTAGGCAATTGGTTAAACAAATAACAAATGAAAAAAATTATAGCTTTTGGAGCTTCATCAAGCAAAGCTTCAATTAATAAAGAGCTTGCAACTTATGTTGCTTATCAATTTCAAAATGCTTCTATCGAAATTTTAGATTTGAATGATTATGAAATGCCTATATTTTCTGTTGACAAAGAAAAAGAGAACGGAATTCCACAATTAGCTCAAGATTTTTATGCCAAACTAGGAAGTGCCGATTTAATTATTATCTCTTTTGCGGAACACAATGGCGCTTATTCGACAGCTTTTAAAAACATATTAGACTGGACTTCTCGAATTAACATGAAAACATTTCAAGAGAAACCCATGCTTTTATTAGCAACTTCACCTGGTCCAAGAGGAGGAAGCTCGGTATTAGAAATTGCTAAAGGGCGTTTCCCTTTTCAAGGTGGCGTTGTGAAAGGAAGTTTTTCATTACCAAGCTTTTTTGACAATTTTAATAGTGTTAATGGAATCATTAACCCAGATTTGAAGTATCAATTGACAAACATTATTAGTTCTATTGAAATATAATTTCATAAAAAAAACCGACTTAAAATTAAGCCGGTTTTTATTTATTTAAGAATTGGAATTACTTCACAATTGTCATTTCATCAACAATATGTTTAGCTCCAGAGAAATTCTCAATTACCCATAATACATAACGAATATCTACGTTAATTGTACGTTGTAATTTTTTGTCGAAAATAACGTCTCCAGCCATTGCTTCAATGTTACCATCAAATGCTAAACCGATTAGTTCTCCTTTTCCGTTTAACACTGGTGAACCAGAATTTCCACCTGTAATATCATTATCAGTTAAGAAACAAACGTGTAAAGAACCGTCTTTATCTGCATAACGACCAAAATCTTTATTCGCATTCATTTCTAATACTCTTGCTGGTAAATCAAATTCTAAATCACCTTTTTTGTATTTTTTAACTTGACCTGCTAAAGTAGTGTAGTTATTAACTGTAGCGTCATTACGTTTATCAGCAGGTAAAGAACGAACTTTTCCATAAGTTAAACGTAAAGTAGAGTTTGCATCTGGATATTTAATTTCTCCAATTTTAGATTCTCTTAAACCTTCAACTAACAAACGGAAAGATGCTCCAAAATCGTTTTGTGCTTTTGTTAACTCTTCGCTTTTAAAGCTATAGTGTGTTAATAAATCATTTGTTAAAACATACAATGGATCGTTTACTAATAAAGCTTCAGATGGTAAATCTAAAAATGCTTTTATTTTTTCTTTTGAAGTAAAAATACTTAAATCAAATGCTGCATTTACATATTTAGTAAAATCTCCGTTATTTTCTTTAGCTAATTTTTCAACCATTGGTGCTAAAGTATAACCCGCTTTTTTAGAGTATAAATTTAATTGTGCTGCTAAAATATCTTTTTCTGCTGGAATATGTAATTCTTTATACATTTCATCCACCATTTCTAAAATACCTGGCGCCATTTGAGCTCTTTTAGTAGCATCAGATTTTGCATACGTTTCCAATTGTTTTCCTAAACCTCTACTAACTGTTCCAAATGCAGATGTTCTGAATAATTGCATCATGTAATTATCATGACGTGATTTTTCATTTGTCATTGCATAGTATTTGTTGATGGTAGGAACTACATTACCATATTTTGCTTTGTTAGCTGGTTTGTTTGCCCATTTGTGGAACTTTGCTTCTTGAGCTGCTTTTGTTTTTGCTGTACCAAATTTTGATAACGCATCAATCATTCCTTGACGGTTTTTCCAATAGTTTGCAACACCTGCAAATTTTGAAGCATATACAAGGTTTAAAGCATCACTTTGTAACATGTATTTTTTCATGTTATCCATTCCAGTTTTAGAACCTTCTACCCAAGCTGGATAAGCAAATTTTACATTTTGCTCAATTCCACCTGCTGGCATCCAACGGTTTGTTCTACCTGGATAACCTAAAATCATAGCGAAGTCATTCTCTTTAACTCCACCTAAATTAACTGGTAAATGGTGTTTAGGTTGTAAAGGAACATTATTTGGAGAATATTCTGCTGGATTTCCGTTTGCATCAGCATATACTCTAAACATAGAGAAATCTGCTGTATGACGTGGCCATTCCCAGTTGTCTGTATCACCACCAAATTTTCCTAAACT
>ERZ1034361.160-NODE-160-length-48462-cov-4.734422_pt1 | contig 48462 bp, 47 predicted proteins | sample MGYA00520617_ERZ1034361 | MGnify/ENA primary metagenome ERZ1034361 (study PRJEB33736, sample SAMEA104284507) | Azolla filiculoides | biome: Urban; feature: Water surface; material: Ditch water | place: Netherlands | collected 2015-10-28 | depth 0-0.1 m ... | reverse complement strand
GTGAAGCAAACAAAAGTAACTACATTCAAAATTGTAATTGGCACGAGCGTGACGCTCGCGCTAGCAAAGAAAACGAACGGAACATAAATTATCTTTGTAATCAAAAAATAATAAATATGGAAAATAAAAAAGGAATAAACTGGTTTTTTGCATTTATCGCATTGACTTTAGGTTTGACATTATTCAAACACATTGACTTTAAAAATTTCACGTTGAAAGAGCCAGCTTTGGATATTCTTTATTTAATTGTTTTTGTACTATCTATTTACTTTTTAATAAAAGGTAATAACCAGCCTGAAAAATAAAACCAAAGCTAGCAAGAGCGTCACGCTCGTGAAGCAAACAAAAGTAACTACATTCAAAATTGAAATTGGCACGAGCGTGACGCTCGCGCTAACAGTGATTTATTAGTCTAAACAGTCGCTAGTGCGAGCTTCTAGCTCGTACCCACAAAGTTGAGCAAACCAACTACAAACCCAAAAAAAGTTATAGCTTTTTGTTGTAAGAATATTTATATTTACAAAAAAGTAAAATGAGCCGAAAATATAAATTCCACGAAAAAGAAGGAGCTTATTTTGTAAGTTTTGCCACAGTCAATTGGATAGATGTATTCACAAGAGATCTATATTTTTCGATAATGACCGAATCATTAGACTATTGCAGAAAAAACAAGGGAATGGAAATTTATGGTTATTGTATTATGCCAAGTCATGTACATTTGATTTTCAGGTCGGCTTTAGGAGACCCTTCAGGATTAATGCGGGATTTAAAAGGTTTTACATCCAGAAAAATAATGAAAACAATTCAAGACAATCCGCAAGAAAGCAGACGAGAATGGTTGCTTTGGATGTTTGAAAGAGCAGGAAAGAAAAACTGCAATGTCAAAGAAAAACAGTTTTGGCAACAAAACAACCAACCAATAGAAATTTGGAGTTTAAAAGTGTTTGAACAAAAACTAACTTACATTCATAATAACCCAGTAGAAGCGGGTTTTGTAACCGACCCCACAGATTGGAAACACAGCAGCGCAAGGAATTATAGCAATAACGACCACACCATTTTAGAAATAGATTTGAATTGATTGTGATAACGGGTACGAGCTTGAAGCTCGCACTAGCCCCAAATAAATACCAAAAAGTAAGAAATAAAAATGCAAGATTTAAAACCAAACGAACAACGGTCTCAAAATGCAATTCTCCTCATTTGGATTGCTTTGGCACTGAATTGTATTTCATTAGTTTCCAGTTATTTTCAATATGATTTACTGCAAACAGCTGCCAATGGAGGTGAAATTTCGACAGAAGCTGTAACTTCTAATGACAATCGGGAACAAGCCATTGGTATCATTCAACTTATTGTTTTTGTGTTGTCTGCAATTACTTTTATTCAATGGTTTAGGCGGGCTTATTTCAATCTTCATTTGAGAGTGAATCACTTATCGAATTCCGAAGGTTGGGCTGCAGGTTGTTGGTTTATGCCCATTGTAAACCTATTTAGACCGTATCAAATCATGAAAGAATTGTTTCAGGAAACCCATTTATTTTTAAAAAGAAATAATGCCCATACAAAGGAACACTTATCAATAGCTTCCTTGGGTTTATGGTGGACATTTTGGATTATAGATCGATTTGTTGGACAGTTTGTCTTTAAATATGCTATGAAAGCGGACACAATTGATGAATTGACTACCAGCACAATTGCTCAATTAATCTCCAATGGCATTGGAATAGTATTAGCCATAATTACAATAAATATCATTACGGATTATAGCAAACTCGAACTAGTAATGCACAAAGTAAAAATAACAGAATGAAATTTTGCATTACACCTCTGCTGTACGAAGTCTCCCGACTTCGCACCAACAACAACCTCAACCAATAAAAACAATTAGAACAAGAAAAAATCAAACAATATGAATGAATTTAAAGAATTTGACAACGAAAATTACAAACTGAAAAAGTCTGACGGTCTAAGAAAAAATGGTGCAGGAATTATTGATGCAATTTTGGTAATTATTTTTCAATCTACTTTATTTCATTATTTCCCAGAACTCTCAAATTTAATAGCATTCCAAAATGTGCTAAGTTTTATGCTATTTTATGTTTTACTGATATTCATCATTTACAGATTCATAACCATTTTTATCTTAGGAAAAACACTTGGAATGGCAGTTTTGAATATGAAATTTGCCAAACCAAATCAAACTGAACTTAGTTTCAAAGAAAAAGTCCTTGCAGTACTAATGATTTACACCAATACTGTCGATTGCTATCACCTTGAGTAAATAAAAAACACAAATACATCAATTTAAAATCCCCAAATAATGAAAAAAAATATTCTTATTGTCCTTATTACACTTACTACCACTATGTCATTTGGACAAAATTTTAGCGAATTGGCCAATGCCGAATTCAAATCAAAAGAAAGCTGTAAAGCAGCCGAAAGTCAAGTGTTAATCTGTGCCAATTATCTGTTTAGCACACCAGCAGATCAAGCAGAACTAAACCGATTAAACGCTATCAAATATATCATGAAATGGATGGAAGCAACACCCGATTACACCTTTGATATTGGAGAAAAAGCAATGAAATTGACTAATGGAGAAACGGATTTGTTGAGCCTTTATATGGCAGCAATGTCAAAAGCCGTAATCGAAAATACAGGCGGAAAATTAAGCAGTGATGAAATGTACAATCAATCGGAAAAAACACTCGTAAACTATTGCGCTAATGCTAACAATAAAATCAAACCTTCCAAAAAAATCAAACAGTTACTAAAAGAAACGAACTAATCATTCTCAAACATATCTGAAATATTTTCCATATTTACACAATCAAACCAAATACTCAAATGAAAAAATCTTTCCTACTCCTGTTCGTTATTGCATCACAACTAAGCATTGCCCAAACCAAAAATGAATTAGTTTTCAAAATTCAATACAATCCCGAAACTAAATACGACCAGACAATGGATCAAACAAGTCATTTAGAAATGACCTATTCTGGCGATCCAGAAATTATCCAAATGTTGAAAGACAAAGGAATTCAAAACCCAACCATTACTGACAATAACTCAATAATCGAATCGGTTTGCAAAACGGGAAAACTAAAAGACAAAACTTATTACCCATTAACAATTGAATTTCTAAAAACTACAAGCAGCAACAACAAAATAGCAATTCCAAATGGCACTATTATCTACGGAAAAGGAACCATAGGAAATATGCCTACATTAGATTCAATTGTATCAGCTGATTTAAGTGATGAATTAAAAAAAACTACATTAGAAACGGTGCAATCCACTTTTTCTCAATTGAATTTTCCAGAAAGAAAAGTCAAAGTTGGTGACGTTTTTACTGTAGATTCTCCCTTATCCATTCCAATTGCCAATGCACAATTGGATATGACCATTACTACAACTTATAAATTACTAAGCATCAAAAATAATGTTGGCGATTTTGATATTTCACAAGTATATACAATGAAGGCTAATACAGGCAAATTCCCAATTACCGCAACAGGAACTGGAAAGGGAAAATTAGAATATGATGTTATCCATAATTTCAATCTAAAATACCAAATTGATATGGAAATGTCTGCCAACCTAAAAATCGAGAAAGTGGAATTATCTATTGTAACAAAATCTGGAATAACTCAAACTGCGAGAATTTCTAAAAATTAAGCAGAAAAGTAAATCTTATATGAACAAAAAACCTCCTTTAAAGTTGATTTAAAGGAGGTTTTGTTTAGTATAAACACATTAATTTCTAAAATAAACGATTGCTAATGTTACTGCAATTTGACCAATCCAAAAAATAAACATCCATTTTATAATTTCAGATTTTGTTTCAGCTAATTTAACTTCAATTTTATATATATCCTCTTTTGTTGCCAAAATATCTCTTTCCTTTTCTAACGACTTTTCAACTTTAGTTTCAACATACTCGGTCAAAGCTTTAGCTTCGCTTTCGCCAATCTTTGCTTTGAGAATATTGTACATTTCTATACTCGTTATTGCACTCATAATAAAAATATTTTTTACAAATTTACAAAATTAAATAACTAAATAATTAAAATTATTTCTAATTGATTTCCTTAATGACTCACATTCGCCACTTCCTCAGGATTGTGTTTGTGTTTAAACATAACCGAAAACGCAATCGCGATTACCAAAGCATAAGTCGCAAATGCCAACCAGATGCTATGCCAATCTCTCACGCCATCGTGGGTAAAAAAAGCATCAATAACTTGTCCACTGATAATTCCGCCAAAGAAAGCGCCAAAACCATTGGACATCATCATAAACAATCCTTGTGCACTGGAACGAATCTTAGAATCAGTCGTAGTTTCGATAAACAACGAACCCGAAATATTAAAGAAATCGAATGCCATTCCGTAAACAATACAGGACATAATGATTAAGGATGTTCCTCCAAAAGAAGGGTCGCCATAAGCAAAGAAGCCAAAACGCAATACCCAAGCTAACATAGAAATCAACATCACTTGTTTGATTCCAAATCGCTTCAAGAAAAACGGAATCGCCAAGATAAACGCTGTTTCCGAAAATTGCGATATAGACATTATTAAAGTAGATTTTTGCACTACAAAACTATTTGCGTATTGAGGCATATTGCCAAATTCAGACAAGAATACATCACCATACATATTGGTCAATTGCAAAGCAGCTCCCAAAAACATCGAGAAGATAAAGAAAACAGCCATTTTGTAGGTTCCAAATAATTTAAAAGCATCCAAACCTAATTTTTGAGACAAAGAAGAACCTTTTTCAATCAATTTTTGAGGTGGACATTTAGGCAAGGTAAAAGAATAAATTCCGAGAATAAAGGCAGCAAAAGCAGATATATAAAACATATTGGCAGACGCTTTGTTTCCGGATAAATTAGTGAGCCACATAGCGGCAATAAAACCAATAGTACCCCAAACCCTGATAGGCGGAAAAACCTTGACAACATCATAATCATTATTTTTCAAAATGGTGTAAGCCACTGAGTTTGACAAGGAAATCGTAGGCATATAACAAAGCATCGCCCCAAAAATTACCCAATAAAAAGTAGCTGGATTATCAACTTGCGGAATATAACAAAGCGCTAAACCGCCAAAGATGTGTAGAATTCCGTATAATTTTTCAGCACTAACCCATCGATCGGCAATAATTCCAATCAATGCTGGCATTAAAATCGAAGAAAGCCCTAAGGTTGAAAATATGGCACCAAATTCGGCACCACTCCATTGCTTGGTTGCAAACCAATAATTACCAACAGTTATCAGCCAAGCTCCCCAAACAAAAAACTGAAGAAAACTCATTAGTGTGAGCCTATTCTTAATATTCATAATAATGTAGTTAAATTTAAAAAAGCATCTTATCTATTGGGTAAATCTAAGAATAATTTAAGATATTTAAATTGAAAACGAGAATTCTTTTACATAAAAAAACCGTCTCTTGGGGAGGGGACGGTTTTTCTAACTAACTTTCAACTAAATCTCAATTATTTAACTAATTAGGTTAAGTTTTTAATGGTAGATTGTGGGGCAAACTTTTTAAAATCTTACTAATTGAGTATGCTGTTTTAATTTCTTGGTGTAAATATAGAACAATTACCGATTAAAACACAAATAAAATCGATGAAATACACAATATTTCTGTATTTATATAAACATTCTTACAAATATATTATTTTTTTCACATTACTATATCTAAAAAAAATGGTGTTCAATAATTAGGATTTAAGGTGCAAGTCTATCTATTTTCCAAAAATAATCGTCTTGCAACTCATATCTAATTCTGTCGTGAAGTCTGTTGGGGCGTCCTTGCCAAAATTCAACTGCTACAGGACGAATTAAATAACCTCCCCAATAACTAGGTCTTGGAATTTCTTTGCCTTCAAAATCGTGTTCTAATTGTTTCAAACTCTCTTCTAAAACGCTTCGAGAGGCAATAATTTCACTTTGATTAGAAACTATTGCACCCAATTTGCTTCCCGTTGGGCGAGATTCAAAATAACCATCAGAAAGATTCTCCGAAATCTTCTCGGCAATTCCTTTTATAATAACTTGGCGTTCTAAAGATGACCAAAAAAAGGATAGACAAACATTGGGATTATTGGCTATAGCTCTACCCTTTTCAGAATTATAATTGGTATAAAAAATAAATCCTTCATAAGTAAATTGCTTCAAAAGCACGACTCTAGACTTTGGAAATCCATCCAATCCAAAAGTCGAAACCGTCATAGCATTGACTTCATCTACACCGCCAAAATCTTCGACTTCATGAAACCATCTGTTGAATAAATTGATAGGATCTTCTGGAATATTGGTTTCTAGAAGTTCGCTTTTTTCGTATGATTTTCTATAATTGCTTAGGTCTTCCATTGTTTAATTTCTTTAGTTGCAAAAATAAGCAAACTTATACTCATAAAAGAGTTTAGCGCAAATGTATTATCTTGATATTTGTCACTCTGTAAGCGTCTAAATTATGTTGCTAGATTGTAATTTGAGACGCTTACAACGTGACAATTGGAATGATTAAATCAAAACTCAAAACTTTTTCCATCTTCTGCTAAAAGCACATTCGGAAAAATAGTTTCGGCTTGCTCTTTAAAAAGCTCAATGCTTTCATATCTAGTAGAATAATGCCCTAAAATCAATTGTTTGACGTTGGCTTTCAAAGCTATTGTCGCAGCTTCTTTTGCCGTAGAATGCATCGTTTTGCCTGCCAATTCTTCCTCTGAATCCAAAAAAGTAGATTCGTGGTACAATATGTCAACACCATTAATAATAGGAATTATAGCTTCATTATAAACCGTATCCGAACAAAAAGCATAACTCAAAGGCAAAACTGGATCGAAGGTCAATTTATGATTTTCGATCACTCGCCCGTCTTCCAGTGTGATGTCTTTTCCGTTCTTGATATTTTGATAATAACATTTTTCAATTTCGTAGTTTTGAACAGCGTCCAAGTTCAATTTTCGTTCTCTAATTTTCTCTTGAAACAGAAAACCATTAGTATAAACACGATGTTTCAAAGGAATGGTTTTCACAATTACTTTATCGTCTTCAAAAATTACTTCACTTTCTTTGGATTCTAATTCGTGAAAAAACAAGTCGTATTTTGTCCAAGAATTAGACAATCGCAACTGCAAATTGATGATTTCCTTGATTCCTTTTGGCCCATAAATATGCAAATCGGTGGTTCTGCCAAGCAAAGCAAAAGTAGAAATCAAACCAATCAATCCAAAAAAATGATCGCCGTGCAAATGCGAAATAAATACATGATTAATTTTCGAAAATTTGATTTTGTTTTTGCGTAACTGCACTTGAGTTCCCTCACCACAATCGATTAAGAATAATCGGTTTCTGATTTCTAAAACCTGTGAAGTGGGATTGGTAAAAGTGCGTGGTGTGGCTGCATAACAACCGAGTATGGTTAGATTCAAAGTGTATTCACTTATTTGGTTAATCGGTTAATTGGTTAATCGGCTAATCGGTTATTTGGTTATTCTATTAAACAGTTAAACGAATAAGCAATTAACCTTTTAAAACCCTAAATCTCTTTCTATTTCTTCCATTTCTATAATATCGTGTGCTTCTTGCAGAGAGCGAACTACTGCCAATTTATGAGAAATCGCATTAAAATCAAACTCTGATGATACTACTACAAATGATTTTTTGATTTTTTTATGTGTCTTGGATAATGGCAAAAAACTTTCAATATCTTTAATCGAAAGAGTTTTATGCATTCGAATATCAACAATAATATTGCTTTTTTGGAATGTTTTATATTCGTTAGTCAATTTCAAACGAAATGAATCCAAATCACCTTGAGTATCTTTGATAGTCACCGTGTGTCCTTTTTGTTCTACTTTCATATGTTGAAATTTAAGGGTATTGCTAATTAACAAAAGATATTTATTGTTTGAAAGGTAGTAAAAAAAAAAAAAGAATTATTGAATTTTTGAAGCCAATAAATAAATTACAGCCATTCGAATGGCAACACCATTTTCTACTTGATTCAGTATGATGGATTGTTTAGAATCGGCAACATCTGAGGTAATTTCCACACCACGGTTGATGGGGCCAGGATGCATAATTAAGATTTCTTTATCCAGTGAATCTAGCAAGGTTTTGTCTAATCCGTATTGTTGAGCATATTCTCTTGTAGAAGGAAAAAAGTTAACATCCATTCTTTCGTTTTGAACACGAAGCATATTAGCTACATCACACCATTCCAATGCTTTACGTAAATTAGACTCAACCGTAACTCCAAGTGATTCAATATGCCTTGGAATCAAGGTGTTTGGTCCACAAACTTTAACTTCGGCACCTTGCATTTGCAAAGCGTAGATATTAGAAAGAGCCACTCTGGAATGCAAAATATCTCCAACAATGACCACTTTTTTACCCGCAACATCGCCCAGTTTTTCTCGGATAGAATAACTATCTAGCAAAGCTTGTGTAGGATGTTCGTGTGCTCCGTCTCCAGCATTTACAATACTGGCTTTTACATTTTGTGACAAGAAATGAGCTGCTCCAGGATTTGAGTGTCGCATTACCACCATATCTACTTTCATTGACAGAATATTGTTTACGGTATCAATTAGAGTTTCTCCTTTTTTAACCGAAGATTGTGCTGCCGAAAAGCTAATCACGTCAGCAGACAACCGTTTTTGTGCTAATTCAAAAGAAAGTTTGGTTCGGGTGCTGTTTTCAAAAAAAATGTTGGCAATAGTAATATCTCGAAGTGAAGGCACTTTTTTGATGGGACGATTGATAACTTCTTTAAAATGATCGGCGGTTTCAAAAATGAGGTTAATATCTTTTTCATTGATATATTTAATTCCTAATAAATGATTTACACTTAACTCGCTCATTTTCTATTATTTATTAATTAAATAAACGGCGTCTTCACCGTCTTGTTCTTTCCAACACACTAACACTCTTTCGTCATTGATAGCATCTACCTGACGACCACGATAATCGGGTTGAATAGGCAAATGGCGACTAAAACGACGGTCGATTAGCGTCAACAATTCAATTTCAGATGGTCTTCCAAAAGACTGAATAGCAGTCAATGCCGACCGAATACTTCGACCTGTATATAAAACATCGTCAATGAAAACGACTTTTTTATTTTCGACAATAAAATCGATTTGGGTTTTATTAGCTTCCAAAGGCTTGTTAGTTCTGCGGAAATCATCTCTAAAAAAAGTGATGTCCAAATAGCCCAAAGCAATTTTTGAAATATTGTATTCCTTTTCCAACATATCTTTTAATCGCCGTGCTAAAAAAGTACCACGTGGCTGAATACCAACTAGAATAGTATCCGAAAAATCAAGATGTTTTTCGACTAACTGACAGGCCAAACGATGCAGAATGATATTGACTTCCTTTGAAGTGAGCAATACTTTTTGACTCATAATGAAGTGTTGTTTGAAATGTAAAGATATACTATTTTTTGAAATTTTAAAATTGGTTTATTTATAAAAATTTTCATAAAAAATCCCGCTGTATGCAACGGGATAAAAACTTTATTCTATTTTTATTGAACACCTTATTGTCTATTCGTCTATCATCTATACTCTATTCTCTTTTAAGAATACATCTTTGTTCTTAATTCCTGAACTCCTTCGTTATCCAAATATTCGTCGAAAGTCATATAGCGATCAATCGCTCCTTTTGGAGTCAATTCAACTACTCTATTTCCAACAGTTTGAGAAAACTCGTGGTCATGAGTGGTAAAAATCACTGAACCTTTAAAATTTTTCAAAGAGTTATTGAATGCTGTAATCGACTCTAAATCTAAGTGGTTTGTAGGTTCGTCCAACATTAAAACATTGGCACGCTGCATCATCATTCGAGACAACATACAACGCACTTTTTCGCCTCCAGATAAAACTCTACAAGTTTTCAAGGCTTCTTCTCCAGAGAAAATCATTTTCCCCAAAAAGCTTCTGATGTTCACTTCATCGCGTTCTTCTTCAGTTTTCACCCATTGACGCAACCAATCTACCAATGAATCATCACTTTCAAAGAAAGAATGATTTTCTGCAGGTAAATAGGCTTGAGTTGTGGTCACTCCCCAATCAAATGTTCCTGTATCGGCTTTTTGATTGTCGTTCAAAATTTCATAAAAAGCAGTTGTAGCACGAGAATCTTTCGAAAAAAGTACAATTTTATCGCCTTTGGCCATATTCAAATCGACTCCTTTAAAAAGTACTTCACCATCAACCGAAGCGCTTAGATTTTGTACATTCAAAATTTGGTCTCCCGCTTCACGTTCTTGGTCAAAAATAATAGCTGGATAACGACGACTTGACGGTCTAATTTCTGAAATATTCAATTTAGAAATCATTTTTTTACGAGAAGTCGCTTGTTTGGATTTGGCGACATTCGCAGAAAAACGACGAATAAATTCTTCTAATTCTTGTTTCTTTTCTTCGGCTTTTTTGTTTTGTTGAGCCCTTTGTTTAGCTGCTAATTGACTGGATTCATACCAAAAAGTATAGTTCCCTGAATAATGATTAATTTTTCCAAAATCGATATCCGAAATATGAGTACAAACCGCATCCAAAAAGTGACGGTCATGAGACACAACGATTACCGTATTTTCATAATTGGCCAAGAAATTTTCTAGCCAAGCGATGGTTTCAAAATCCAAATCATTGGTAGGCTCATCCATAATAAGCAAATCTGGATTTCCAAATAAGGCTTGCGCCAAAAGCACTCGCACTTTTATCTTTCCTTCTAAATCGCTCATTAAAGTATAATGATTTTCTTCTGTGATTCCCAAGTTTGAAAGCATAGAAGCGGCATCAGAATCAGCATTCCATCCATTCATTTCTTCAAATTGTACTTGCAACTCTCCTATTCTATCGGCATTTTCATCTGTATAATCCATATACAGTGCGTCCATTTCGGTTTTAATTTTATGCAAAACCTTATTCCCCATCATTACTGTTTCAAGAACCGTATGTTCATCAAACATATTGTGATTTTGATTTAAAACCGACATCCGTTTTCCAGGTTCTAGGTGAACATTTCCTGAAGTAGGATCCATTTCGCCTGAAATAATTTTTAGAAATGTAGATTTTCCAGCTCCGTTTGCGCCAATAACTCCGTAAACATTTCCGTGAGTAAAAACCGTATTTACTTCGTCGAATAAGATTCTTTTGCCAAACTGAACCGATAAATTATTGATAGATAACATAAGTTGTTTTTATAAAATTTTGTGCAAAAGTACAAAAAAATGTGCCATTTAAAATCCAAAATAATGAACAAATTGAATTATTTCATTTTTCAATACCCATTCTAAACGGCTATAAAACTTTCTAATTAAAAAAATGTAGGTACTTCATTTTAACACTTGATTGGCTTAATACGTTTGATTTAAAACTAATTCATTTTATAAAAGTATCGTTTGTATAAAAAAACAGTTCCAGCATCGTATATATTATCAAAAAAGCTAATATGTCCATTATTTTGAAGGATACGTCCATTTTAGATTATAAATAATTACTGTATTTTTACCTCTTAATCAAGTGTACTCTTTGTATTATTATTTTTCAAAAATACAGTTGGTAGAACAAATCGTGTTGTTGGTATAATAACCTTAACATTTGTGCTAAAATATTTTTTATTTGTTTCTATTCCGTTTATATTTACAGTAATTTACACTAATCTAATAACCATTTTTAAATTATGAATTCAGAAAATTCACAAACCAAATGGGGGCAATTTATTCCCCTTGTAACCGTATTCTTTTTTTGGGGATTTGTTGCAGCAAGTAACGATATTTTAATCCCAGTATTTAAAAAAGCATTTGATTTAACACAAGGTCAAAGCCAGTTTGTATCTATCGCTTTCTACATCTCATACACTGTAGGTTCTTTAATATACATGGGAGTTTCTTTAGCATTAGGAAAAGATTTAGTTAATAAAATTGGGTATAAAAATGGACTAGCATTGGGATTAGTAATTTCGGCTTTAGGAACATTATTATTTTATCCCGCGGCCAATACGGGTTCATATCCTTTAATGTTGGCTGGTTTATTTACCGTGGGTTTAGGATTTTCATTGCAACAGACTGTTGCCAATCCATTAGCCATTGCTTTAGGACCAATAAAAACGGGTTCACAACGTTTGACATTAGCAGGAGGAATCAATAATTTTGGAACAACCATTGGGCCACTTATTGTAAGTTTTGCCATTTTTGGAGCTGCCGCATCAGGAAACACAGATATGAGTATTGAAAGTGTAAAAATCCCTTATTTGATTTTAGGTTTAGCCTTTATAATTGTAGCCGTTTTATTGAAATTTTCATCCTTACCTGAACATCCTGAAACCATTGTAGAAACTGCTGAGGAAGCTACTTCTACAAAAACTACCGCTTTGCAATACCCACAATTGTTAATGGGAATGTTAGCTATCTTTTTATATGTTGGTGTTGAAGTTGCAACTGCAGCCAATTTACCAGCCTATATGGAATCTAAATTAGGATTTGCCATTGGTGATATTGCCCCATATGTTTCATTGTATTGGGCAAGTTTAATGATTGGTCGTTGGACAGGAGCTGTTGAAGCTTTTACTGACGATATGTCTATTCAAAAAATATTACGTTTCGTAGCACCTTATTTGGCGTTTGGAGTTTTCTTAATCGTAAATGCCATTGCAAAACACGATTTAACACCTTTCTATGTTTATGGATTAATCATTTTAGTTTTAATTGCTGCCGATATGGCTAGTAAAGGGAATCCGGCTAGAATGTTACTTATTTTTTCTGTATTAGGTGCTATTGCATTATTTACAGGAATGGCTACTTCAGGAATGATTAGTGTTTATGCTTTTACTAGTGTTGGTTTATTTTGTAGCACGCTTTGGCCATGTATTTTTACTTTGGCTGTTAGTGGACTAGGAAAACACACCAGCCAAGGAAGTAGTTTCTTGATTATGATGATAATGGGTGGTGGAATTATAAGTTGGACTCAAGGATTTGTGTCTGATAGTATCGGAATTCAAAACAGTTATATAGTTGGCGTTTTATGTTTTGCTTATTTGGCGTTTTATGCTTGGAAAGTAAGCGGAATTCTGAGAGCTCAAGGAATAGATTTTGATAAAAAAATTAGTGGAGGTCATTAATATCCAAAAACATCTTAACAAAAAAAAGGACTCATTTCTGAGTCCTTTTTTTATTTAGCAACAATCTTAAACAGATTGTTCTGCTTCTTTTTTTGCTTTTTTTTCTTTGTAAGCTTCCCAAGTTGCTCCTCCTACCCAATAAGATACGAAACCAACCAAGAAAAACATTAACCAAAATCCTATAGTAAGAACGGTTAAGAAAAGTAAAAAGCCTAAATACTGTTGAAATTCAAACATGTTTTCCGGAATTTTGAATGTTTGGCAAATGTATGTTTAATATTTTTTTCTACCAATAATATTTGATACTATTTTATTACTTCTACAGTTTTATTGACTATCAATTAATACAATTGAGATTTGGCTTAGCAATTCAGATTACGATAGCAATTCAAATACTTGATTGGCAATTTCTATTTCTTCATTGGTAGGAATTACTAAAATTTTAGCTTTAGATTGTGGTAAATTGATTTCTCTAATTTCTTTTGAACGAATTTCATTTTTTTCGTTATCTAATTCAATTCCGAAAAACTCCATATCAGTACAAACTAATTTTCGAATGAAAGACGAATTCTCACCAATTCCAGCAGTAAAAATAATGGCATCTAAACCTCCTAAGGCTGCAACATAAGAACCAATATATTTCTTGATTCGGTAGGCATTCATATCTAATGCCAATTGACATTCTTTGTTTCCTTGTGCTGCATTAGACTCAATATCTCTCAAATCACTAAAACCTGTTAAACCTAGCATTCCACTTTGTTTGTTGAGCATCGTGCTAACTTCATTAACTGTGTAACCTAACGAATTCACCATATAAAAAATGGCTGACTGATCTACATCCCCACTTCGAGTTCCCATAATCAAACCATTCATTGGTCCAAAACCTAAGGTTGTATCAATACTTTTTCCATCTTTTATGGCAGCCATACTACACCCATTTCCAAGATGTATGGTGATTATTTTAGAAGATTTCTCTAAATAAGCTTTTGCTTGTTCAGAAACATATTTGTGACTAGTTCCGTGAAAACCGTAAACACGAATTTTATTTTCTGTTAAAAGAAAATTGGGAATAGCATATTTATAAGCTTCTACAGGAAGTGTTTGATGAAATGCTGTATCAAAAACCGCAACTTGTTTAGCCGATTCAAAAATCTCTTCGGCAACTACGATTCCTTCAAAATTGGCTGGATTGTGCAAAGGAGCCAATTCAAAAAGTTGTTTAATTCTATCTTTTACTTCAGTATCAATAATGGTTGTATTCGAGAAATCACTTCCTCCGTGAACCACACGATGCCCTACTGCATAAATTTCTTTAGTGCTTTTTATCACCCCAACTTTTTCATCCATCAATAAAGCAGCAATTTTTTTTAATCCTTTTTTATGATTAGGTATTGGAATTGTCTTTTCGATTTTATCTGTTTTGGTAACATAACTTAAATTTGAAGTCTCCAAGCCTATTCTGTCAATCATTCCTGAACAAATGATTTCTTTTGAAGGCATTTCGATTAATTGGTATTTAATGGATGAACTTCCTGAATTTATAATTACTATTTTCATTTTTTTTGATTTTTTCCTCAGCTCAAAGAGATTTGGAGATTTATTTTATAATTATTTTCCTTTACTGCAAAAATTGTCAAACCGTTTAATCGATTACACAATAAACCAATTCAATTGTTTTACAAACCTTGAGCTTGAATTGCAGTAATAACCACTGTATTGATAATATCGTCAACGGTACAACCACGACTCAAATCGTTTACAGGTTTGTTTAATCCTTGCAACATTGGGCCAATTGCCAAAGCTCCTGTTTCTCTTTGAACGGCTTTGTATGTATTATTTCCTGTATTTAAATCAGGGAAAACCAACACACTAGCATGTCCTGCTACTTCTGAATTTGGCATTTTGCTTTGTCCAACTTCTAAATCAACGGCTGCATCATACTGAATTGGGCCTTCAATTTTCAAATCAGGACGTTTGCTTTTTACAATTTCGGTTGCTTCTCTAACTTTATCAACTTCATTACCTTTTCCAGATGAACCTGATGAATACGATAGCATAGCTACTTTTGGTTCGATTCCGAAAGCCAAACTGGAATCTGCTGATGAAATTGCTATTTCAGCTAATTGTTCGGCCGTTGGGTTTGGATTAATCGCACAATCTCCAAAGATAGAAACTCTATCTTCTAAACACATAAAGAATATGGACGAAACTACTGAAGAATTAGGTTTTGTTTTGATGAATTGCAAAGCTGGCAAAATGGTATGTTGGGTGGTATGAGCCGCACCCGAAACCATTCCGTCTGCATGACCTTTGTAAACCATCATTGTGCCAAAATAAGAGCCGTCTTCCATTAAATCTTTGGCTATTTCCAAAGTCATTTTCTTTTCTTTTCTTAGCTCATAATAGGTATTCACATAATCATCATAATTTTTATCTTTTCTAGGATTGATTAGGTTCACTTTAGTAAAATCGATATCTAAACCTAATTCGGCCGATTTGCTGATAATTTGTTTAGTGTTTCCTAAGATAGTAATATCGACCACATCCATCAAGTAAAGTCGGGCTGCTGCAATAAGGATTCTATCGTCGTTTCCTTCCGGTAAAACAATATGTTTGCGGTGTTGTTTGGCTCTTTTTACTAAGTTGTATTGGAACATCTTTGGAGTCATTCCTTCTACTTCAAACTTGATGAATTTCTCAGTCAAACTATCTAAATCCACATATTTTTCGAAGGTATCTATCGATATTTGAATTTTTTGTTTGTTGTTGGCATAAATTTTAGGTTTGATATCCCCTATTTTATTAGAAATCACATAAGTACCTTCTTTTACTGCAATAACTGGTACAACTGGCGAAAGACCTTCAATTAATTTAAGAATCGTGTCTTCTGGAATAATATTACCCGTCAAAACGATTCCAGAAATCGAAGGATAATTTTTAGATTCATTAGCTTGTAAAGCACCCAAAATAATATCGGCTCTATCACCCGGAGTAATTACTAATCCGTCTTCTTTTAGATGATTTAAATAATTTCTTAACTGCATCGCTCCTACGCTAAAACTAGAAATTTGATTGTTCAAATAAGACTCTCCAAACAATACTTTAGCATCTAAAGCTTTTACAATTTCTTGAATTGTGGTGTTCTTTAAACTCGGAATCATCGGAATAGCATTGATCAAAACTCCGTCTGGTAAATTTTTCTTCAAACCAGAGGTAACCAATTCTATGTTTTGTGACTCTACCTTATTTCCAATAACGGCCAAAACTTCAACATCTTTTTGCTTAAATGAATCATAGGCTAGACACATTCCATCAACCAATTCATCTAATGTTTTGTTTACTCCTGAGCCTACAATAATAGCTGGAATTCCAAGATTTTTAGCAATAAGTACATTCATATCCATTTCGATAACTGCACCTTCACCTATAAAACTAGTCCCTTCGACCAAAACAAAATCAAATTGTTCTTCTAGTTGTTTGTATTTTTCAATAATCAAATCGATTACCTCTCCTAGTTTTCCTTTGTTTTTCTTTTTAATCAATTTACTTTTCTTGATAGCATAGGCATCGTGAAAAGAAATATCCAACCCAAAATGGTTGATTACCGTATCAATATGATTATCTAATTCGCCTTCTTCAAAATCTTCGACTATAGGTCTAAAATAACCCACTTTGGCAGTCCTGCCGATAAGCATGCTCATTAAACCCAAAGTAACAATAGATTTACCACTATTTTCTTCGCTTGTTGCGATGTATATCGCTTTATTCATTTTCTTTATTTTTTAATTTATTATATTCTTAAGTTAAATTTACTTTTTTCTTTTAATCATTCTAAATTCAAAACCAATTCCGCTTTTTAAAATAAAACAACATTCCCAAAACAATTAAAATCATTATGCCAACAACTGTATAATAACCGTGTTCATATTCTAGCTCAGGCATATACTTAAAATTCATTCCATACACACCCACTATAAATGTAAGCGGAATAAAAATTGCCGAAACAACGGTCAAAGTCTTCATAATTTCGTTCATTTTATGACTTTGTGCCGAGAAATAAAAATCAGAAGCACTATGAAGTGTACTCATATCAGACTCAATTTGTTCTAAAAGCTCTAAACTCTTTTGATGTAACCTTGAATAAAAACTAAAATTTTCATCTTCAATTACATTAAAAACATTATCGTCTTTCATACTTTTTATATCATACAACGAATCTCGAAGCGGTGTGATGGCTCTCTTTAAAAAATTAAAATTATCCCGATGCTGTTCAATTTTTTCTAAAATAATGGGACCTGCATTTTTCTTTGTCAAATCAATCAATTCTTCTATTTTGTCTTCTTCATTTTCTAATGTAATATAGAAATTCTCCATAATTGAATCCAGAAGAATATACAGCAAATAATCCGCTTTTTTGCCTCTAACAATTCCGGAATGTGTTCTAATTCGCTCTCGAATATGGGTAAAAAAATCACTTCTTTTTTCCTGAAACGAAATCAAAACTCCTTCTTTTATTAAAAAACTAATTTGTTCGGCACAAATATTATCAGAATCTCCTGCTGGCAACAAAGATTTTATATTAAAAAATAAAACATCATGTTGCTCTTCTGTTTTTGTTCTTCTATTAGTATTCAAAATATCGGCAAGCATAAAATCGTCTATTTTAAAATAGGAACCCACCTTTTTTAACAAATCAATATTATTAAGACCGTGTATATTGAGCCAATTTGTTTTTTGATAATCAATACATTTTTCAATATCAAAAACATTAAAATCCTGATATTCTGATAAATCCGAATCATCATAAACAAACAATTGCATCTCTGAATCTGTTTTTTTATGAATTCCTGTGTATTCCAGATTATAGGGCTGTATCTTTCTCCCTTTTTTGTATTTGATCTTTCTCATTCAAATTGTTTTATGAAGTAATATTACAAAAATCTTTTTATACGAATATCAAAATTAATTGATTATGATTTTCGAAAATAAAAAACAATTTAGCAAAACTACTTCACGTTACAAATGTATTTATAAATAAAAAGCATATTTATGAGATAAATCATTTGTTTATTCAAAATAAAATTATAAACCTTTTTAAACATAAAAAAAAAACCGAGCCATTGCTGACTCGGTTTTATATCAACTGTAAAGACGGATTGCAATCCGTCTCTACTTGAAATAATTATTTTACTTCTTCGAATTCAACGTCTTCTACGTTGTCTCCTTGAGCTTGTTCTCCTTGTGGTTGTTGAGCACCACCTTGAGCTTGTTCTCCTTGAGCATACATCTCTTCAGTAGCTTTTTTCCAAGCTGCGTTGATGTTGTCAAGCGCTTTTTGAATAGCTGGAATGTCTTGAGATTGGTGAGCCATTCTCAATTCAGTCAAAGCATACTCGATAGCTACTTTGTTATCATCAGTCAATTTTTCTCCAAGTTCTTTCAATTGAGACTCAGTTTGGAAGATCATTCCATCAGCTTCGTTCAATTTTTCAGCTTTTTCTCTTGCTGCTTTGTCAGCATCAGCATTAGCCTCAGCGTCTTTTTTCATTTTTTCGATTTCTTCAGCAGTTAATCCAGAAGAAGCTTCGATACGAATATCGTGAGATTTTCCAGTTCCTTTGTCAGTTGCCGAAACTTTGATGATACCATTAGCATCAATATCAAAAGTTACTTCAATTTGAGGAACTCCTCTTGGTGCTGGTGGAATACCATCTAAGTGGAAACGACCAATTGTTTTATTATCAGCAGCCATTGCTCTAGCTCCTTGCAATACGTGGATTTCAACAGTTGGTTGAGAATCTGCAGCAGTAGAGAATACTTGCGATTTTTTAGTTGGAATAGTTGTGTTAGACTCAATTAATGTAGTCATAACACCACCCATAGTTTCGATACCTAAAGATAAAGGTGTAACGTCAAGTAACAATACATCTTTTACATCTCCAGAAAGAACTCCACCTTGAATAGCTGCTCCAATGGCAACAACCTCATCAGGGTTAACTCCTTTAGACGCTTTTTTACCAAAGAATTTTTCTACTTCGTCAGCGATTCTTGGCATACGAGTTGAACCTCCAACCAAGATAACTTCGTCAATATCAGAAACTGATAAACCTGCATCTTTCAACGCTTTGGCTACTGGAGCCATAGAACGTTTTACTAATGAGTCAGTCAATTGTTCGAATTTAGCTCTAGTCAATTTTTTAACTAAGTGTTTTGGTCCTGAAGCAGTAGCTGTAACGTATGGCAAGTTGATTTCAGTTTCAGCAGAAGAAGACAATTCAATTTTTGCTTTCTCAGCAGCTTCTTTCAAACGTTGCAATGACATTGGGTCTAAACGCAAGTCAATACCTTCTTCAGCATTGAATTCGTTAGCCAACCAATCGATAATTTCGTGGTCAAAATCATCTCCACCAAGGTGAGTATCACCATTTGTAGAAAGCACTTCGAAAACTCCGTCTCCTAATTCAAGAACAGAGATATCAAAAGTACCTCCACCTAAATCGTAAACAGCAATTTTTTGATCTTTTCCTTTTTTATCCAAACCATAAGCAAGCGCAGCTGCAGTTGGTTCGTTGATGATACGCATTACTTTAAGACCTGCAATTTCACCAGCTTCTTTTGTAGCTTGACGTTGCGCATCGTTAAAGTAAGCAGGAACAGTAATAACTGCTTCAGTAACTGTTTGACCTAAATAGTCTTCAGCAGTTTTTTTCATTTTTTGAAGTGTCATAGCTGACAATTCTTGTGCAGTGTACAAACGACCATCAATATCCACACGTGGCGTATTGTTATCTCCTTTTACAACTGAATAAGAAACTCTTTTAGCTTCGGCAGAAACCTCAGAAAAAGAATGACCCATAAAACGTTTGATAGAAGCAATAGTCTTAGTTGGATTAGTTACCGCTTGTCTTTTTGCAGGATCCCCTACTTTAATTTCTCCACCTTCAACAAAAGCGATGATAGATGGTGTTGTTCTTTTTCCTTCTGCGTTAGGAATAACAACTGCTTCATTACCTTCCATTACAGAAACACAAGAGTTGGTCGTACCTAAATCAATTCCGATTATTTTACCCATTTTTATTTATATTTAATTTAATTGTAAACTTATTTTAACGGTTCGAGTTGCAATAGTCAATCTTTGTGCCAAGGCTATGGCAGTCTGTAAATTGTCAGTTTATGGCAAAATTGGCGCAAAATAATATGACAAGATGACATTTATCATCCCCCTTTTGAGGGGTAACCGAAGGTCGGGCTGTGTTTTTTTTGGATTAATGCTGACGATTTTCAAGAGCTATTTCCCGCTTTCCGCTCTATCTTTATGTTCTTAAAGAAAGAACATAAAGGATGCCGCTACTATCGGGGCTATGGCAATAGAGTAAATTAAATGATTTGATTTATTTGACAATTTAATTTGAAGAAATAACTTAGATTTGCAAGACTTACAATTGCAATAAAAAATGACAAACAAAATAGCAAACCTTTTTTGAAATGGGCGGGCGGTAAAACGCAGTTGACAACTTCTGCCTTTTAATAATCATTGCAAAAAAAACAGTTTTATATGAACTTAAATTTCAATTTGAAACTTAGCGAAGGATACAAAAGCAACTCACAGATTGCAAGAGTTTTAACTGAAAACTGGGTTAAAGAAAATTCATATTGTCCAAACTGTGGTCAATTACCATTGAACGATTTTGAAAACAATATGCCAGTTGCAGATTTTTATTGTTTAAAATGTAATGAAGAATTTGAATTAAAAAGTAAAAACGGAAAATTAAGTTCCATAATCAATGATGGTGCTTATGAGAGTATGATTAAAAGGATTACTTCGGATACAAACCCAAATTTTTTCTTTTTGACTTATGATAATAGTGTTGTAAATAATTTTTTAGTAATTCCTAAACAATTTTTCACACCTGATATAATTATTAAACGTAAACCTTTATCTGAAACTGCAAAACGAGCAGGTTGGATTGGTTGTAATATTGATATTTCAAAAGTTCCAGAAAGCGGAAGAATCTTTATAGTTGAAAATTCAAAAATAATTGATAGAGAAAAAGTGCATATAAAATTGAAAAGCACGGATTTTTTAAAATCTAAAAGTTTAGAAGCGAGAGGTTGGATATTAGATATTTTAAATTGTGTTGAAGAAATTAAAAAGCAATCATTTACATTAGACGAATTATATGCATTTGAAAATAAATTGAAAATTAAATATCCAAACAATAATCATATTAAGGATAAAATCCGTCAACAATTACAGTTTTTGCGAGATAAAGGATTAATAGAGTTTAACGGAAGAGGAAATTATAAAAAAATTGAACTATGAAAAAATTTATATTTATTTCACCCGAAGGTACAACAGAAGCTCCAAACAGTTCATTCGAAGTAAATAATATGCAAGTAATTGGAATTGTCGAAAATGTTACCAATGAAGATGAAGCATTAAAAAAACTTTTAATTGAAAATGATTGGATTATTGATGCCGAATTCAATATATCCGAATTCATCGTTTATGAAATCTTATAATTTTAAATCCAAATATCTCCCTTCAATACCAGAATTTTTTAAAGCCAAAGCATTCTCTTTTCCGTAAGCAATAAATACACTTGGAGCACCGGGCGTTCCTGCTTGAATACCCGAAATATGGTAAAATCGTATTCTTCCTTTTACGAATAATATAGCATCTGCATCATTCCAAATATGATCAAAGAAACATTTCGTTTCTGTCCTTGCAAAAATTAATGCAATTCCGTTTCCGTGAAATTTTAATTTCTCTAACCATAATTCCATTCCTCTTCCATAAGGAGGATTTAAATAAACTCTACCAAACCAATCTTTTGACAAACCATCATCAGAAATTGTAAAATTATTTTTTGCGTGCAAAAAAGGAGGGTTTATTGGACTACACGGGTCTAAATCAAATTTCCCTAGTTTAATCGCCAATTCAGGTGGTGTTAGCCATTCTACCTTTGTTTCTTTGCAACGTTCAAATGATGTATTCATAAAATATTATTTGATACAAATATTTGATCAATTTTTAATAAAAACAAATTATAATATGATCATTTTCAATAACTTATAAACATTTTTATAATTGTTTATGTAACAGGAAATTATATCTACTAGCTCCGCAAAGCCTCCGCCTTTGAGGATGCGTTCGTCAGTCTGTGACTGATATAAAATTATACCTAAAACATAGTCGGTTGAAAACCAAAAATCACTACCTCAAAGTCGCTGAATTTGCGGAGCCTTGAATAAATTATCTTGTCTTACCAACCATTACATTCACAGACTACTGTGATATATTGCACTTTTTAAATATACAACTTTTCTGTATTATATTGTTTTTTTTGCTATATTTGTTAGACTCTACAGTAGAGTACTTTTTGTAAAAGACATCAAGAACAACTCACTAATTATAAATAAACTATGAAAAATTTAATTGCCGTTTTTGTTCTACTCCTAATTTTTACAAGCTGCGAAAAAGTAGAAGATGATACTGGTAATTTCTGTACATCTAATTGTACCACTTTAAGAGGAAAGTTTGTTTCACTTAACGACCAACCCGTTCCAAACATTAGAGTCGCTTTAAAATACAGAATTAGCGGCGGCGAATTAGGCGGCGGTTATACCCGAAAAATTGTAAATACAAAATCGGATAAAAATGGAAATTTTAATAACTTCTTTTTCATAAAAGATAATGAACTTGGTCGTTATACTGATGGGTATTTTGAAGTTGATATTGACGATTCTAACCTTGATAATAATAAATATATTAGAACTAATAATTTAATAGGAAACACAACGTCTGACATTGGTTTTGCCATTTATTCAATAATTAATAGAGACACCATAATTGACGAAACCTATTATATACCCAAAAAAGCCTATATAAAAGTTAATCTTAATAATTATGCTGCTCAAAAAGAAGGAGATCGTTTTGAAGTGCGAACATACTATCCTTTTGGTCCGAAAGTTGGACAAAATACCTTTTTAAATTCTGAATATGCAACAGGTTTTAGTGGGTATGACAATTGGACGGCAAAAACATTGAATAACAGTTTTAAAGTCTTTGTAGCCGAAGGAGAAAAAAATATCATACACATAATTAAACTCAAAAACGGTGTCTTATTAAATCAAGATATTGAAGTTTTTGTTCCTGCTAATAATACGATTGAGTTAACCTATGATTATTAGAAACGAAAAGCTTGTATTGTTGTGTATCATACCATAATTAAGAGGATTTAAAACCCTCTTTTTTGTTATATTTGCTTTCTATTATTTTACAGACAGACGTTAGTTAGAATTTAAATGAGCATAGATATTTCTCAGTTACAAGAAATTTTTAAAGACCTCTCTTTTACAACAGAAGAAAGCAAATTTATAGCTAGTAAATTAGAGGAAATCAACCTAAAAAAAGGAGATACCCTTTTGCATGCAAATGAGTTGGTTTATGATCAATACTATGTAAGTAATGGTTGTTTACGGACTTATTTTATTGATAATTCAGGCAAAGAACACACCTTGCAATTTGCCATAAACGATTGGTGGATTAGTGATTATACCGCCTTTTTCACCACCACAAAAGCTATTATGACAATCGAATGCATACAAGATGCTATAGTTTATAAGATATCTCGAAAAAGTATGGATCATTTATATGCTGAAATTCCTCAACTTGAAACTTTCTTTAGAAAGAAAATGGAAAAGGCTTTTGCTGCTTTTCAAAAAAGAATTCTTTCCAATTTGTCACAATCTGCAAAAGAAAGATACACCGCCTTTTTTAGTACTTATCCCAACATTGAGCAAAGTGTAAAAAACTATCATATTGCCTCTTATTTAGGAATCACAACCGAAAGCCTGAGCAGAATTAGAAAAGAAATTTAGCTCTAATTCTTTCTTATCCTACATCAATTTTTCTTTACTAAATTGAACCTACCTTTGTAAAACAATTTTTCAAACGGAACTTTAATTTAAAGAATAAGACAATGAATAATTTTGAATTTAAAAACCCAACCAAAATCATTTTTGGAAAGGATCAAATAATTAAAATTGCTACTGAGATTCCAAAAGACGCAAAAATATTACTGTTGTATGGCGGTGGAAGTATTAAGAAAAACGGCATTTACGATCAAGTAAAAACAGCATTGAACGGTTTTTCGGTAGAAGAATTTGGCGGTATTCCAGCCAATCCCGAATATGAAGTATTGATGCAAGCTTTGACTGTAATCAAAGAAAAGAAAATTACTTTCTTATTGGCTGTTGGTGGCGGATCAGTAATAGATGGCACCAAATTCCTTTCTTCGGCAGCTTTGTTTGAAGGCGACAACCCTTGGGATATTCTGGATAAAAAAATAGCAACTTTACAAGGAATGCCATTCGCAACCGTACTCACTTTACCTGCCACAGGTTCTGAAATGAATTCTGGTGCTGTGATAACCAGAACCGAAACAAAACAAAAACTCACAATGGGCGGACCAGGATTGTTTCCAGTTTTTTCCATACTGGATCCAAGTGTAGTGTCTTCTATTCCGCAACGTCAAATCGCCAATGGTCTTGCCGATGCTTTTACTCATGTTTTGGAGCAATACATGACTTACCCTATTGGCGCTTTGCTACAAGACCGTTTTGCCGAAAGTATTTTGCAAACATTGAAAGAAGTAGCTCCAATGATTTTAAAAGATCCTTCTGATTATAAAGCAGCGGCTAATTTTATGTGGAGTTGCACTATGGCCTTGAATGGGCTTATTCAAAAAGGAGTGCCAGGAGATTGGGCCATTCATATGATGGGACACGAACTTACAGCTCTATTTGGAATAGATCACGCCAGAACTTTGGCTATTTTGGCCGAGTCGCATTACACCTATAATTTCGATTCCAAGAAAGAGAAACTAGCCCAATATGCTGAACGTGTTTGGGACATAACCGAAGGAAGTCTTGAAGAAAAAGCAAAAGTTGGAATTCAAAAAACTACTGCATTTTTTCATTCTTTAGGCATCAAGACAAAACTTTCTGAGTACACTACAGACTATGAAGGTACGGGAGCTGAAGTTGCCAGAAGATTGGAAGAAAGAGGGATGACAGCTTTGGGAGAACATCAATCCCTTACTCCAAGTGATGCCGCTAAAATTGTCGATATGTCTTATTAATAACGGCGATGAAAATAATAATTATAGCCTTTGCAATAGCCATTTCAGGCATTTTAGTTACTAGTTCAACAAATAATAAACCGTCAACAGAACCGTTGACAAATTGAAATAATGAAAAAATGAAAAAAGTACTTTTTGTATTAACAAGTCACGACCAGTTAGGAAATACTGGCGAAAAAACCGGTTTTTGGATTGAAGAATTTGCAGCGCCTTACTATCTCTTAAAAGATAAAGGAATTCAAATTACAATAGCTTCGCCAAATGGAGGACAACCACCAATTGACCCTAAAAGCGCATCTCCAGATTTTCAAACACCAGCCACTGTCCGATTCAATGGAGATCAAGAAACTAAAGATATTTTATCTAAAACTTTACAGTTAACAACAGTCAATCCAGCAGATTATGATGCTGTATTTTATCCAGGTGGTCACGGTCCATTATGGGATTTGGCCGAAGACAAAAATTCAATTGGATTAATTGAGGCATTTTATAAAAATAATAAACCTGTTGCTGCAGTATGTCACGCGCCTGGAGTCTTCAAACACACCAAAAATGCAGATAGCACGCCATTAGTTAAAGGTAAAAAAGTGACCGGATTTACAAACGGCGAAGAAGAAGCTGTACAATTAACCAAAATAGTTCCTTTTTTAGTGGAAGATATGTTGAAAGCCGCTGGAGGAATTTATTCTAAAAAAGAGGATTGGGTACCTTATGCTGTGGAAGATGGCTTATTAATTACGGGACAAAACCCAGCCTCATCAGAACTTGTTGCTGATTTATTATTAAAAAAGTTGGGTGACTAACGATTCGCAATAGCTACCAAAACTGTAAAACTCCTAATACGTTTTATTTCAAATTTCGACCTCGCTTTAAAAACTTTTAAGCGAGGTTTATTTTTATCCTAACAATTCTCCAAACAATACCAATTGAGTAGCAAGTTCTATTGCAGTAGGACCTGCAAAACACCATATACTAATTGCCGTCTGAAAGTGCCTAACGCTTTTGAGTTGCCTCTAATGTTGTTTAAATAAGCATAGTATTCTTTCTTTAAACCAAAAATAATTACCTTAAATTCTCAGACTTTACAGAGCCTTATAATACAGTATCTTATCCCACCAACCACTATAATCCAAACTTTTACTACCATTTTTTTATCCAAAAAAAATATTATTTAATATTAATATATTTTTATTGTTATTCAATAAATATATATTATATTTGTCCAATAATTTTAAAAATCAACTCATTATGAAAACCAAAAAAAATGTAGTGTTCATAATCCTAAACATTATTACTTGGATTATTTTTGTAGGCTTGTCTATTGAAGCTGGCGCATTGATTGTCAATTTTGTATTCAGTATTTTCAAACCTGAAATGGTACAAAATTTATACAATAAAATGGATTTAAGCGAATTGTACAATCAAAGTTGGATGGTTTTTTACGGTATGTATGGTTTTGTTTTATTCATTTCGATCCTCAAATGCATTTTATTTTATATCGTGATTATGCTCCTCCTAAAACTAAATTTAGAAAAACCATTCAGTACTTTCGTTTCGGCTCAAATTACAAAAATGAGCTACCTCACTCTTTCTATTGGACTAATAAGTTATATTGCTAGTGAAATAGCAAAAAAAATGCAACAAACTGGTTACGTAATTGAACCCTTAAATCAATTTTGGGTAGATAGTGAAGCCTTTATTTTGATGGCAGCAATAGTTTATGTTATTGCCCTTATTTTCAAAAAAGGAGTCGAATTGCAATCGGAAAACGAATTAACAATCTAAATTATGGCAATAATAGTAAACCTAGATGTGATGATGGCGAAACGAAAAATTTCGCTGAACGATCTTTCCGCAAAGGTTGATTTGACATTATCTAATCTTTCGATTTTAAAAACAGGTAAAGCAAAAGCCATTCGATTTAGCACTTTAGAAGCTATTTGCAAAGCCTTGGATTGCCAACCCGGCGATATTTTAGAATATAATAATCCTGAAAAATAAAATATCTTTTCAACTTTTATCCATAATTTTAGCAAAAAAAAAGATGGCAACATTTAGCAAACAACTTTCTTTTCGATGGTCGGATTTAGATCCTAATTTTCACTTGCGTCACAGTGCATATTATGATTTTGGAGCGCAACACCGTATTGAAATACTGGAAGAATTAGGATTGACCTTGAGAGTAATGCAAAAAGAGCATATTGGTCCAGTATTGTTTCGAGAAGAATGTGTTTTTAGAAAAGAAATCAACCTTTCTGATGTGATTATAATGCAAACCAAAATGGCGAAAATGAATGCCGATGCTTCGCGCTGGTCCATCGTTCACGAATTTTATAGAGAAGAAGTTTTATGTGCCATTATCACTGTTGATGGGGCTTGGCTGGACACCAAACTTCGAAAATTAGCTTCTCCTACTCCACAAATCGTAAATGATGCATTGAGTGTTTTTCCAAAAACAACTACTTTTACCACTTTATAATTATTGAATTATGTTTACCATAGAACAAATAAAAGAAGCTCATTCCAAAGTAAAATCTGGTGCCGACTTTCCTGCTTACATTCAAGATTTAATTGATTTGGGCGTTTTAAGCTATGACACTTTTGTAAATGATGGCCACGTCGAATATTTGGGCAGCCATACTTTTAGAGTTGCACAAACTGATACTTACGATAGCATTGCCATTGCTCCTATAGCTAACAAAGAACGTTTTATAGAATTTCTGGTCATGCATCAAGATGGACAAACCGATTATCTCACATTTTGCCATCACGCAGCCCAATGTGGCATTGCAAAATGGAACGTCAATATTATCGAAATGACTTGCACTTATTTTGACTCAACCGATGCACCCATTTTAATTGAAAAAATTCCGAGTTAAAAAATTAGTATTTACTTTCTGTATTGCAAATCAATCGATTTATAATTATGCTGTTTACACAAAAATCTTACCTTTGGGTAACTTTTTTTGAGCTATGAAACGAGCAATAAAATACTATAGAATCATTTGGTTCAAACACGATTTACCAGCTGGACTTTCTGTATTTCTAGTGGCATTACCACTATGTTTGGGAATTGCTTTAGCATCGGGAGCGCCTCTATATTCTGGCATACTCTCTGGCATTATTGGCGGATTGGTGGTTTCAGTTGTTAGTGGTTCGCAACTAGCCGTTTCTGGCCCTGCAGCAGGATTGTCAACTATGGTTTCGGCAACCATTCTTTCGCTTGGCGATTATCGACTCTTCTTGTTATCGGTAATAATTGCTGGTTTATTTCAAATTGTACTTGGTTTGCTAAAATTGGGCGCAATTGCTAATTATTTTCCTTCATCGGTTATCAAAGGAATGCTTGCTGCGATTGGAATAATTTTGGTTTCCAAACAAATTCCTTTGGCTTTAGGCTATGATAAACCCGATTTTTGGACAAGTGGTTTTATTCAATTGTTTTCGGCTGATAATTTTTTTGGAAATATAGAAAATTTCAATAATCACATTACCAGAGGAGCCATTTTAATTACAGTTTTTTCTTTAGTTGTTTTGTTTACTCTTCAGCAACCTTTTGCCAAAAAACTAAAGATTATTCCAGCCCCTTTATTAGTGGTGATAATTGGAGTCATTACCAATATTGTTTTTACCAATTTAACTTCAGAATTTTCGCTAAAACCAACTCAATTGGTTTCCATACCTTCTGATTTTTTAGAAAGTATTTCTTTCCCAAATTTTTCAAAGCTGTTTTCAACTATCGAAATTTGGAAAAACGGAATTCTTATCGGTTTGCTAGCTAGTTTAGAAACCCTACTTTGTATTGAAGCGGTAGATAAATTAGACAATCGCAACCGAATTACACCTGTGAATCGCGAACTTATTGCTCAAGGAATTGGCAATATGACTTGTGGACTTCTTGGAGCAATTCCGATAACTGCGGTTGTAGTGAGAGGTTCTGCCAATGTTGATGCTGGGGCTAGAACTAAATTATCGGCATTTACTCACGGATTATTTTTGTTATTTGCTGTTTTAATGATTCCATTTTTAATCAATAAAATTCCTTATGCCTCATTGGCAGCCATACTTTTGGTCACAGGATTCAATTTGACAAAACCAAGTCTTTACAGCAATATGTGGCAGTTGGGACGCAAACAGTTTATTCCTTTTTTGATTACCATTGTGGTCATTTTATCTACCGATTTGCTGATTGGGGTAAGCATCGGACTTTTGATTTCTATTTATTATATCATTCAAAGTAATTTTAAAATAGAATACCATCTTAATCAAACTAAGTTTCAAGGAATCGAAACGCAATACATCAAACTCAATCATAATGTTACTTTTCTGAACAAAGTTAAATTGAGAAAAACATTAGACGAAGTTCCTGAATATTGCGTTCTAACCATTGATGGTAGTGAAAGTCGCCAAATAGATTATGATATTTTAGAAATCATAAGCGAATTTCAAAGAAAAGCACACGACCGACATATAGAATTACACTTGATTAATATTGAAAGTGTAAAAGTAATGGCAGTTCATTAGTCAAAGAAATTAATCTACTCTTTATTTAACTACTAGATTGAAACCAACATAAAACAACATTATAGCTATGGCATTTCTTAAATAAAAATCAGGTAATTTCCCACTCAATAAACTTCCTAAATATATTCCTGGCAATGAACCCATAAGTAAATTACCTAATATATTAAAATCTAAATTTCCCATTGAAGCATGACCCAATCCTGCAACTAGTGTTAGTGGTACTGCATGTGCAATCTCTGTTCCTACTAATTTTGGCGTTGGCAAAAGAGGATATAGAAAAAACAAAGTTACTGTTCCTAATGCTCCAGCTCCAATTGAAGTAAGAGTAACTGTTGCACCTAACATTACTCCAATGGCAACAGTCAATAAATTTTGAGTTTTACTCTCAGTATGAAATTTATCTCCAGCGTGCTTTTGTGAAAAAACCAACAATTTCTTTTTAAAAACTATAGCTACTGATGTAAAAAGCAATGCCCATCCCAAACTATATTTTATAAGCTTATTCATAACTTCAAGATCTGCTTTCAAACTGTGAAGTATCCATAAAGTCAACAGAGCTGCAGGAACACTACCCAAAGTCAACCAACCAGTTATAACCCAATTGATGTTTTTTTTCTTGTTATGGACATAAACACCACCCGACTTAGTAATAGCTGCATATAACAAATCAGTACCTACAGCAGTAGAAGGTGGTATTCCAAACCACAATAAAATTGGTGTCATCAATGATCCCCCACCAACGCCTGTCATCCCAACGATAAAACCCACTACTAATCCCGCAACTATTAATCCTACTAAATCCATAGATATTATATTATTTTTTGACAAAAATAGTAAAAACACTATATAATCCAAATAGTTTGTAGATTCGGTTAGCTGTATTTGATGAATTTTAGACTCAAATAAAGAATAATTCATTTAATTCAAAATCAAATTATCAACTAATACTGCTTTTAAAATTGATAAAATCCGAAGAAAATTAATTTTTTTAGGAGTTTTAGTAGAAATTCATAAATAACCCTATAGAATATGTAGAATTAAAAATAGTCCTTACTATTTGAAAAAAAATAACTTTAATTTTAAAAAGTAGCTTTTTTCATTCTAAAATAATTCAAATTAATCAAGCAAAAGACAAAATTAAAGGGAATTTACAACATAATTGTTTCACAAATTATCAGTTTCCAACCAAGTCATAAAAAGTTTATAACCAATAGTAAGAATGATAGCTCCTAAAAACAAGCCTATGAATCCATTATAAAGAAATCCACCTATCGAACCTAGAAAAATCACTAGCATTGGGGCTGGAGCATTTCTTCCTAATAAAATAGGTTTTAAAACATTATCAATCAGTAGTGTAATTCCCAGCCAAATAGCTAAAATCACTGCTGTAGTAGTATCAGAAACAGAAAACATATAAATGATAACCGGAATAACAATTGGCCCCACTCCTATTTGCACAATTGCCAAAATAAGACACAAAATAGTCCACAAACCTGCAAAAGGAACCCCTGCAATAAAAAAACCAAGACCAGCCATTGTAGCTTGAATAAACGCAACTCCTAGAATACCTTTAACCACATTTCGAATGGTTACTACCGAAATTTCTGCAAAATGTTCACTATTGGAACCCACTAATTTTCTAAAAATTTTTTGAGAAACATCTGCTGATGAATCAGAATAGATTAATAAGACTCCAGCAATAATTATCGAAACTATAAAAGACAAAATACCTTTGCTAAACCCTGCTAAGGCTAATAAAAATATGGCTCCATATTCTTTTATTTGATCTGAATATTTCAAAACTACATCCTGCAAATTATCAGAAGCCATTTGCCAAATATCAACAATTGGTTTTGTAATAATTGGCCAGTTTGCTGTACGCCCTCCTGGCGGTGGAATCAAATGTTCTCCAGTGTTAAATAATTCTTGAAAGTGATTTACCCCATCATAGAGAGAATAAACGATAAGTCCGCTTGGAACCATTATAATACTTAACATCAACGAAATCAGAATTAAAACTGCTATAATTTTTTTTCCTCTAAAAATCTTTGACAAAAAACTATAAACAGGAAAAATGGCAATAGCAATAACTACAGCCCAAATCAGAATTAATACAAATGGTTTTAAAATATCAAAACACCACATCAATAATACTGCTAATACTCCTAGACGTATGATTATATCAACAATTTTTTCGAAATTATAACTTGAAGCATTCGTTTTTATCGGTTCCATTTTATAAAATTTGATAAATTAACATTCTGTAAATATATAAAAGTACAGCAATAAAATAGAGCGCAATCTTCTATATTTGTTCTACTAAATTTTCTCTTATGGAAGAATGCATTTCGGTTTTTGATATGCTCAAGATTGGTGTTGGACCATCTAGTTCTCACACACTTGGCCCTTGGCGAGCTGCCGAACGATTTTTGGGAGAACTTCGTGCCAACACAATTTTTGAAACTATACATCACATCAAAGTAGATTTATACGGTTCTCTTTCTTTAACTGGAAAAGGTCACGCAACTGATTTAGCCATTATGTTGGGACTTTCTGGTCAGGATCCTGAATGTATTCCGGTTCAAAATATAGCCGAAATTATCGCTGAAATTAAAGCTAAAAAAATACTCTATTTAGGAAATGAAAAAAACATCCCTTTTTCGTTAGAAAATGACATTATTTTCAATAAAAACTTCCTGCCTTTTCACGCCAATGGCTTGAAATTTACAGCCTATTTAGTTGATAATACTGAATATTCATCGACTTATTATTCTATTGGAGGTGGATTTGTAGTTGTGGAAGAACGTGTCAATGCTAAAAAGAAACTGCAAATAAAATGTGCTTTTCCGTTTCCCATTCAAAATGCTGAAGAATTATTAAACTATACCGAAGTTCACAACAAAAGCATCTCAGACATTGTTTATGAAAACGAAAAATCAATGCGTCCCGACGCTGAAATTCACTCTGAATTAATGCGAATTTGGAACACCATGCTCGAATGTATGTACATTGGTTGCCATTCCGAAGGCATTCTCCCTGGAGGATTAAACGTTCGTCGAAGAGCTTTTGATATGCATCAACACCTCATTGGTTTAGCTCATTATAATTCGCCACAAACTTGGTTGGAACAAATTCGGTTGACCGAAGTGAAATTCAGACAAATACTGAAATGGGTTTCGTGTTTTGCCTTGGCTGTAAACGAAGTCAACGCTGCTTTAGGTCGTGTTGTAACCGCTCCAACAAACGGAAGTGCTGGCGTAATTCCGGCAGTTTTAATGTATTATTTGGTTATCGAAAATCATAATGCTGGCGAAAAAGAAATCAAACAATTCTTGATGGTTGCTGGAGAAATTGGTAGCATTTTCAAAAAAGGTTCTACCATTTCGGCTGCTATGGGTGGCTGCCAGGCCGAAATTGGGGTTTCATCTTCAATGGCTGCTGCTGCTTTATGCGAATTGATGGGCGGAACTCCAGCACAAGTTTTGATGGCTGCCGAAATTGCCATGGAACATCATCTAGGATTGACTTGCGACCCTATTGGTGGTTTGGTCCAAATTCCTTGCATCGAAAGAAATACAATGGGCGCTTTAAAAGCCATTAATGCCGCCGAATTAGCTCTTGAAACCGACCCAAAAAACGCCAAAGTACCTTTGGATAAAGTAGTTGACACGATGTGGCAAACGGCCAAGGATATGAACAATAAATACAAAGAAACCTCAGAAGGCGGCTTAGCTGTTGCGGTAAATATGGCGGATTGCTAGAGCAATATTTGGCAAAAACAATTACAAATAGACTAATTTTTGTGAAATTCAATTTCATTTCTAAGCTATTTTTGCTGTCATTTGCACTCTTAAACCAAAATCAGAATGAAAAATGAAAATCAAACCAAAAAAAGCATCTTAGACAAAACCATCACCACGCGTGAGGTCATTTTTATGTTTTTTGTGGTTTTATGCTTATCTCCTTTAATTTCTCCACCAATCGCATTGCTAATGGGATTGATTATTGCTCAATTTATCGGGCATCCCTATTTGAATTTAAATCACAAAGCCACCCACATCTTATTACAAGTTTCGGTTGTTGGACTTGGTTTTGGAATGAATGTAAATAGTGCTTTAAAAGCAGGTAAAGAAGGAATTGTTTTGACAATCGCTTCAATTATTGGAACCATCTTAATTGGGATTTTCTTAGGTAAAATTCTAAAAATAGAAGAAAAAATATCCTACTTGATTGCCACAGGAACCGCCATTTGTGGCGGAAGCGCTATTGCTGCCATTTCGCCTGTAATCAAAGCCAATGAAAAACAAATTTCGGTAGCTTTGGGAACGATTTTCATACTTAATTCAATTGCGTTAGTCGCATTTCCGTATATCGGTCACTATTTGAATTTATCCGAAACCCAATTTGGAATGTGGTGCGCCATCGCCATTCACGACACGAGTTCGGTTGTAGGAGCTGCTGGAAAATATGGTTCTCAAGCACTTGAAGTAGCAACAACAGTCAAATTAGCTAGAGCATTGTGGATTATACCTATTGCCTTTTTATCAACTTTTGTATTCAAAAATAAAGATACCAAAATCAAAATTCCCTATTTCATTGGGTTATTTATTTTAGCAATGATGGCCAATACTTATCTTCCTTTTGTACAAAATTTTAGCCATTACATCACTGAATTTGCAAAAGCAACTTTAACCCTAACATTGTTCCTTATAGGCTGTGGTTTGTCGAGAAAAGTATTAGTTTCTGTGGGTTATAAACCTTTAATAGAAGGAATTGTTCTTTGGATTATTATTTCGATTTCTACTTTATTGGCGGTTTTAACTTGGGTTTAAAATTTAAATTTTATCATGCTAAAAAACAATCAATTATACTATTTTATCTTAACTATAATTGTAATGATTTTGGGCGTAATTTCAAGAAAAATTGATGACATTCCAATCTTTATTGGAGATTGTTTATATGCTTGCATGATTTACTTTGGAATGAGAATTCTTTTTGTTACTTCAAATACCAAAAAAGCTGCAATCCTTGCGTTATTATTTTGCTTTACCATCGAGTTCCAACAACTTTATAAAGCCGATTGGATTTTAGCTATTCGAAACACAACCTTAGGACATTATGTTTTAGGGCAAGGTTTTCTTTGGAGCGATTTGGGTTATTATACACTTGGAATTGTAATGGCGTTTTTGATTGATGCGAGTTGGATTAAGAGAAATTAATGTCACCAACCTTCGTTAAAACCTTCTTTTAGAGCATTTTGATATTTCTCTACATCAAATTGATACAAATCAGGAGCTTTGTGTGCACCACCTTTTCGGATTTCATCCAACTTAATCAAAATATCATAACGCAATATTTTTCTGTAAAAATTTCCGCGATTCAGTTTTTTGCCCAAAATAATTTCATATAACTTTTGAAGTTCGGGCATGGTAAATTTCTCGGGTAATAAATTATAACCAATAGGTTTGTGATTCAATTGTTTTCGAAGTGTACTTAAAGCTTTATCAAAAATACGTCTGTGATCCATCATCAGTTCTGGCAATTCATTGATAGCTTTCCACTCGCAGGCATCAGAGATTTCATCAATAACTAAATTTACAAGCGAATAATCAACTAAAGCATAAAATCCTATCGATAAGAATCGTTGCTTGTGCCATATCGTATCGTCAAAATTCTCAAAAAATCCCTCGGACCGATTTAAATCGCTAAAAACTCTGAATTGCTGCAAATAAATATTGGCTGCTCCTGTTCTTTCCTGAAGAATTCTGTTAGCAGCTTCTTTAATATTCTCCGTTTTTAATACGTAACCTCCAGGTAGTGCCCAAAGATTATTTTCTTTCATTTTGGTAACCAAAACTTTCAAACTTGCATCCTGAAACCCAAAAACAACACAGTCAATAGACAAATGAGGGAGATTGATTTCCCAGGCTTTTTTCGATTTTTCTTCAATTATTCTTTTAAAATCCATAGTTACAATTTCAATGCGAAAATACAAAATTGATGCTAACTTTCATTTTATTAAACTAATTATCAAAAAAATATTTGATTTTTTTGCAGTTATTAAAAAATATAATTAATATTGCTTCATATTGAAGCAATGAATTATTGTTAACTAAAATAATACTATGAAAAATTACTCTTTTTCGAAATTTGTGAAAATCTCGTTTCTTTCAACATTAGTTGTTTTTGGAGTTTCTTGGAGTAAAAATCCAGGAAATGTTGACACGAACAACAAACCTTTAATAACTATTAACGGTTTTACCTTTTCCGATTTAAATCAAAACGGAAAATTAGATAAATATGAAGATACACGCCTTCCTATGAATGACAGAATCCAAGATTTGATTAGCAAAATGACCGATGATGAAAAAGCAAGTATGCTTATCGGAATTGGAATGCCTGGCCTTGATACAACCACATTTAAATTTACAACAGAAGGTTTACAACTAAAAGTACCAGGAGCTGCAGGTGGAACTTTTGAATTAATACGGTTAGGGATTCCATCGGTAACGGTTTCTGATGGTCCTGCAGGATTGCGAATTAATTCCACCCGCAAAAATTCGACAGCAACCTACTTTGGAACAGCCTTTCCTATCGGAACCTCTTTGGCTTCCACTTGGAATACGGAATTAATCAACAATGTTGGAAAAGCAATGGGTAACGAAGTGAAAGAATATGGTGTGGATGTTTTGCTTGGACCTGGAATGAACATTCACAGAAATCCGTTGTGTGGCAGAAACTTCGAATACTATTCTGAAGATCCTTTATTAACAGGTAAAACAGCATCAGCAATCGTAAATGGTATCCAATCGAATGGTGTTGGAACTTCGATTAAACATTTCGCAGCAAACAATCAAGAGCGCAATCGTATGGGTGTTAATGCTCATATTAGCGAAAGAGCCATGCGAGAAATTTATTTAAGAGGTTTTGAAATATCTGTAAAAGAAGCGCAACCTTGGACAGTTATGTCATCTTATAATTCTATTAATGGAACTTATACCTCTCAAAGAAAAGACTTACTGACAACAGTTTTAAGAGAGGAATGGGGTTTTAAAGGTTTAGTCATGACCGATTGGTTTGGCGGTTATGATGGATTTGGCGGAAAAAACACTCCTAATTCTCCAAATGCGGTGAGTAATGTTACTGCACAATTATCTGCGGGAAATGACTTATTGATGCCTGGAACAGCAAATCAAAAAAAAGCTATTTTAGAAAATTTGAAAAGCGGAAAATTATCAGAAACGGTGATAAATAAAAATTTAACTCGAATTCTAGAATTCGTAATGAGATCGCCTTCTATGAATAATTATAAATATTCAGACAAACCCAATTTAAAAGCAAATGCTGAAGTGACAAGGAATGCTGCTGCCGAAGGAACTATTTTATTAAAAAATGATAAAAACACATTGCCATTTACTACTAAATCTTCCCCTTTAGCTATTTTTGGAATAACTTCTTATGATTTCATTTCTGGCGGAACAGGAAGTGGTAACGTTAATGAAGCTTATACTATTTCATTAATCGAGGGATTGACTAACACTGGATTTACAATAGATTCAGAATTAGAAAGATTATATAAACCTTATATTGCTGACCAAATGGCAATAGAAATGGAACGCCGCGAAAATAATGGCGCATTTATGGCTTATCCAAAACGAATTGCTGAATTGGAATTGAGCAAATCGTTTATAGAAAATAAAGCCAATTCATCAGAACTTGCCTTGATTACCATAGGACGAAATTCCGGTGAAGGAGATGACAGAAAAGTAGATGAAGACTTTAATTTAGCCGCTGACGAAGTTGCTTTAATAAACAATGTGTCCGAAGCTTTTCACGCAAAAGGAAAAAAAGTAGTTGTAATTCTAAATATTGGTGGTGTAATTGAAACTGCAAGTTGGAGAGATAAAGTCGATGCCATTATTTTACCTTGGCAACCGGGGCAGGAAGGCGGAAATTCTGTTGCCGATGTACTCTCTGGAAAAGTCACTCCATCGGGAAAATTAACAATGACTTTCCCTGTGAAATATGAAGACACACCTTCAGCTAAAAACTGGATTGGAACACCCGCAGAAAACCCAACAAGCGTAACTTATGAAGAAGGAATTTATGTGGGTTACCGTTATTTCAATACTTTCGATGTAAAGCCATCTTATGAATTTGGTTACGGATTATCATATACAAACTTTGATGTTTCTGGTTTGAAATTAAGTGCTGCAACTTTTGCAAACAAATTAACTGCAACAGTAACTGTAAAAAATACAGGTAAAACAGCTGGAAAAGAAGTAGTACAATTGTATTTATCTGCACCGTCAAAAAATATTGACAAACCAAGTTCTGAATTGAAAGCTTTTGCCAAAACTAAGCTATTACAACCCGGAGAAAGTCAAACAATTACTTTGGCCATAAATCCTAAAGATTTGGCTTCATTTATAACTGCTAAAAATGCTTGGATTGCCGAAGCTGGTGCTTATAAAGTAGCCATTGGAACATCATCATTAAACATCAAACAAACGGCTAGTTTTACTTTAGCCAAAGAATTAGTTGTTGAAAAAACAAATTCTTCATTTGCTCTTGATACCAAATTTTCAGATTTGAAACACTAATTGGTGTATCAAATTCCTGAAACAACTTCTGCAAAGAAGTAGTTCTTAAAAAGCCCCTCAATTTGTGGGGCTTTTATAACTAAAACTTGGTTTTAGCTTTCATAAATGAATGTGATTGATAAGAAAGGAAGTTTGTTTTTTTAAGAGGCAAATATATTTTTTGTCTTCGAAATACTTTAAAATATATTTACTAAATAAAAATAAAACATATGAATAAAAATACGATAACTACAAAACCACATTATCCAATTTTAGATGGATTACGTGGTGTTGCAGCACTGATAGTGGTTGCTTTTCACATTTTTGAAGCTCATGCTACAAGTTTTTTGGATCAGGTAATAAACCACGGCTATCTTGCAGTTGATTTTTTCTTTTTACTTTCTGGGTTTGTAATTGGCTACGCTTATGATGATAGATGGGACAAAATGTCTATTGGAAATTTTTTCAAACGACGTTTGATACGACTTCAACCAATGGTAATTATGGGAATGATAATTGGTGCATTGTTATTTTATTTTCAAGGTTCAACAGTATTATGGCCTAAATTAATGGACGTTCCTGTTTGGAAAATGTTGTTAACAATGGTTATTGGATTCACGCTGATTCCTCTTCCACCCTCTTTGGATATTCGTGGTTGGGCAGAATTACATCCGCTTAATGGACCAGGTTGGTCTTTGTTTTATGAATATATTGCCAATATATTGTATGGTCTTTTTGTTAGAAAATTTTCAAAAACAGCACTTTCAATTCTAGTCTTTATTTCCGGATGTGCATTAATTCATCTCGCAGTAACAAGTCCAAATGGTTATCTTGTAGGTGGCTGGTCGCTAAATGCTGAACATATGCATATTGGTTTTGCTCGAATGATGTATCCATTTTTTGCTGGAGTTTTACTTTTCCGCATGGGGAAATTAATTCAAGTAAAAAATGCTTTTTTTTGGTCAAGTTTACTGGTTATAATCGCATTAGCTATGCCAAGAATTGGCGGAAGCGAACATATATGGTATAATGGTATTTATGATTCAGCAATTGTTATTTTTTATTTTCCACTAGTGATTTTCATAGCAGCTTCGGGAGAAATTAAAAGTAAATTTTCGGCACGAGTATGTAATTTTTTTGGTGATATTTCGTATCCAATTTACATTACGCACTATCCAATAATTTACATATATACAGCTTGGGCAGTAGATAATAAAATCAAGTTTAGTGAAGCATATCCAGTAAGTATATTAACTTTTTTATCCTGTGTAGCACTTGCTTATGCAACCCTAAAATTATATGATATACCGGTTAGAAAATGGATAAATAAAAAATTATCTTAAATATATACAAAATAACTTTTGATTAAAGAAATAAAGTCTAGCTAACATTAGGTGCAAAAAATTTCACATTCGTGGCTTATATAAAAATGGATCCGATACTAATCGAATCCATTTTTTGTTTTAAAAAAAATTATTTTTAGTGCTTTTACAACTTAAATTTAAAAGCAAAAATGTCAGTAGCAAAAAAAGATTATAAAAAGTAAAAAGAACAAGAACATCCAACGTTCTTTTATTTTTACAATATTGGCAATAAAAAAAGTGATTTCTACAACAACAAAAATGCATACAATCAAGGTTGTCAAAATTCGGTTCATTTTCTGAATTTAAATCAAGTAATAATTCAAATGAAACGTTGTCATCAGCATGGCAAGAGTTACCGAAAAACAATAAGCTGCTTACATATTTGTGGAATTTTTGAAATACAAAATCATCAAAATGCAACCTATTCAAAGAATTGCAATTACTGAAGCAATATAAATTTACCCTTCAAATTGGTAGGATTTCGCAACGTCACTCGTGGGCAGTAATTAAGTGACATCGCTTCGTTTATCAACGTATAAGTAGCCAACAAGGAAACTACGACCAATAATATATAGTCCACAACTTTATGGTCAAAAAAATCTCTTGTAAACAAGCACAAAGCGGCAACAATACTAACCGACAACACACAGGTTAAGTATTGACTTTTAATTTAATTGGGTTCAAAATACTTTTCATGCTAATTCTTTTTTAACAATACAAAGTTAAAGGATATGATGTAAGTATTTTATAATATAACTTCACATGACATAAAGATTTTATAAAGATATTTTGATTGCTTGATATATGTTAAATTTGATTAATTTTACATTTTTATTTCTTATCTCTAATAATGTTACCCTGAGCGCAATCGAAGGGCCAAAATCATAAACCTAAATGTCAGCAGCAAAAAAAGATTACAAACGGATCACAACAAAGTCATTAATTGAAATGAAAGCCGACGGGCAAAAAATTTCTATGCTTACGGCGTATGATTTTACAATGGCAAAAATTGTTGATGCCGCAGGTGTTGACGTAATTTTGGTAGGAGATTCTGCGTCGAATGTAATGGCAGGTCACGAAACGACTTTACCCATCACTTTAGACCAAATGATTTATCACGCATCTAGCGTGGTTCGTGCTATTTATCGTGCCTTGGTAGTGGTTGATTTGCCTTTTGGAAGCTATCAATCCGATCCAAAAGAAGCTTTACGTTCATCCATCCGAATTATGAAAGAAAGTGGCGGACACGCGGTAAAACTGGAAGGTGGTAGCGAAATCAAAGAATCCATCAAAAGAATTTTAAACGCAGGAATTCCTGTTATGGGGCATTTGGGTTTAACTCCACAATCTATCTATAAGTTTGGTACTTACACCGTTCGAGCTAAAGAAGAAGAAGAAGCCGAAAAATTAATTGAAGATGCAAAACTCTTAGAAAAACTTGGCTGTTTCGCTATAGTTATCGAAAAAGTACCTGCTGAATTAGCCCAGAAAGTAGCCAAAAGTATTTCGATTCCAGTTATAGGAATTGGTGCTGGTGGTGGTGTTGACGGACAAGTATTAGTCATTCACGATATGTTGGGAATGAACAATGAATTTAGTCCAAGATTTTTGCGTCGTTATATGAATTTATACGAAGGAATGACCTCGGCAATTGGACAATATGTTGCCGATGTGAAATCGCAAGATTTTCCAAATGAAAAAGAACAATACTAGATTAGAAAACAGAAAAGATTTGTAGAAAAAACATTTTTTATATGACAATTATACCCAATACAACCGTTGTTATTCCCTGTTATAATGAGGAAAAAGGAATTTCAAATGCCGAATATTCCAACTTTTTGAATAACAATCCAGAGGTATTAATTTGTTTTGTAAACGATGGGTCAAAAGACAATACTCTTGCTGTTTTGACTGTTTTGAAAGAAAAGCATCCTACTCAAATTCAAATTCTTTCACTCGAAAAAAATGCTGGAAAAGCAGAAGCTGTTCGAGCCGGAATTAATCATTGCAACCTTCATTTCCAACATCGCTATATTGGTTATCTCGATGCCGATTTAGCAACAACTCTCGAAGAATTTATTGAACTTAGAAATTATTTGCAAGGCGAAATTGTGTTTAGCTTTGGTTCTCGAATTCGAAAAATTGGCTCTATTATCGAACGCGAAAACAGTCGTTTTTTGATAGGAAGAGTTGTGGCAACATTTATCTCGAACATACTAGACATCAAGGTTTATGACACCCAATGTGGTTCGAAACTTTTTACAAGAGAAATTTCAGAACAAGTATTCGAAAAAGAATTTATCTCGAGATGGCTGTTTGATGTAGAGATTTTTTACCGAATGATTCATCTATTCGGCAAAGAAAAAGCTATCAAAAAAATGATAGAAGTTCCTTTGAAATTATGGGTCGAAAAAGGCGATTCTAAAGTAAAATTCACTTACGGATTCAAACTTTGGTTTGACTTGTTTGAAATTCAAAGAAAATATAAAAAAATTGCAAAGAATTTATCCAATACAAACGCATAGCAAATGATTTCAAAAAAATTAAAAGACACTAATTTTATACTTTGCTTCTCTGTTATAGCCATTTTAATCTTCAGATTAATACTCACTTTTGCCATCCCACTTCTAGACAAAACCGAAGCGCGATATGCCGAAATAGCAAGATTAATGTATGAAACCAAAGACTGGATTGTAGTTCAAATTGATTATGGTTTCCCGTTTTGGGCAAAACCACCTTTGTCAACTTGGCTTTCGGCAGGAAGTTTTGAAATTTTTGGTGCAAACGAATTTTCCGCAAGATTTCCATCCTATTTATTGAGTGTTTTGCTTCTTTTTATTGCGGGTAAATTAGCCAAAAAAGAAGGCAAATCTTTTTATCTTCCTGGTTTTATATTACTAACAATGCCAGAATTTTTAATTCACACTGGTGTTGTTTCAACCGATAGTGCCTTGTTTGTTTGTATCACAATAATGATGCTTTCTTTCTGGAAAGTGGTAAACAACACCGAAAAAACCATTTGGAACTATCTGTTTTTTATTGCTTTAGGCCTTGGTTTTTTAGCCAAAGGACCGCTGATAATGGTGCTTACCTTCCCTCCTCTTTTTGTTTGGTGCTTGCTAGATTTAAACCGTTTAAAAGCTGTTTTTTCTCGTTTGCCCATTATTTTAGGAATACTTATTGTTGTGGCAATTGCATTACCTTGGTATTATTTAATTGAGCAAAAATCACCTGGATTTACCAATTATTTCTTTGTTGGCGAACATTACAAACGCTTCTTAGTTCCAGGTTGGAATGGGGATTTATACGGCAATCCAAAATATGTTCCAATGGGAATTGTTTGGGTATATATGATAGCATTTGCTTTTCCTTGGTTTCCAATTGTTGTTTACAAATTATGGAAAAATAGAACTACTATTTTAAAAAATCCTTGGGTTTCTTTTCTGGTTTTATGGCTTTTGTGGTTGCCTTTCTTTTTTACTTTTTCAAAAAATATTCTACACACCTACATTTTACCTACGACTTTCCCGATGATGCTATTGATGGTTCATTATTGGAATGAATTTGACAGTAAAAAAACACTCATTCGAATCGGATTGTTTTTCCCTACAGCAATTTTTGTTATTGCAAGCGTTGCCATACTATTGCCAAAAGATTTATTCACAAAACTAAGCGGATATCCTGATGTTTCTTATATAATGAATTCCGACAAATACCTCTTAGAAAACCTGAAAGTTAATACTGAAAACAAACAAATTCCTTTGTATTATTTCGTTAAAGTCGAAAACGATTCTGTTGTAAATAAACAAAAAAATTACTCGGGAGAATTTTATTCCAACGGAAAAGAGCAAGTACTTATCAATCAAAAAGAAGTGGATTCGGTTTTGAGTTTGAACAAAAAATTATTTTTTGTAATCCCAACCCGAAAATTAGAACAAGTCTCAAAAGAAAGTCTTGAAAAAATGAACCTAATCGACCATAATAACAACACCTCTGTTTTCGAATCGAAATAAGGAATTCTTCCAAACCAATGAAAATACTTTCTGATAAAAACAACTTGCAAATTCTGCACGAAGACAATCATATTATTGTGGTTAACAAACGTGTAGGCGACATTGTGCAAGGAGATAAAACGGGCGATAAACCCTTATCCGAAGTCGTAAAAGAATACATCAAAGACAAATACAACAAACCCGGTGAAGTTTTTCTTGGAGTGGTTCATCGTTTGGACAGACCCACAACAGGAATCGTTGTTTTTGCGAGAACCAGCAAGGCTTTGACTCGAATGAATGAATTGTTTAGCAATCGCGAAACTAAAAAAACCTATTGGGCTGTCGTAAAAAACAAACCTAAAAATACTCAAGACAAACTTGTTCATTATCTCAAAAGAAACGAAAAAAACAATACTTCAAAAGCACATTCTAGAGAAGTTCCCGATAGTAAATTGGCTAGTTTAGATTATACAATCATCAAGGAACTCAACAATTATTTTGCATTAGAAATCAATCTTCATACCGGAAGACATCATCAAATTCGAGCACAACTTTCAGCTATTGGATGTCCCATAAAAGGCGATTTGAAATACGGATTTGACCGTTCTAATCCCGATGGAGGAATTCATCTTCACGCTCGAAAATTGGTTTTTATTCATCCCGTTTCCAAAGAAAATTTAAGTATTGTTGCTCCTGTGCCAAATGATGTGATTTGGAAAGCCATTTAATTTAAAAAAATGTATCTTTAAAACTTCATTTAAGTTTTAAGTTATGGAATCTAAAACCAACATTAATTTCAGAAAAGAAACTTTAACAAAGTTGCTCAATGCCATACTCATTCACGAAAATGAAATCATTGATGCTTTATACTTCGATTTTAAAAAACCTGCATTTGAAGCAGTTCTCACTGAAACAGGTTATGTAATCTCAGAACTAAAAGAGACCATAAAAAACATAAATAAATGGGCCAAACCCAAAAGAGTATTTCCTTCGCTATTGAATTTCCCTTCCAAAGATTATATTTATAAAGAACCTTATGGCAAAGTTTTAATCATTTCGCCTTGGAATTATCCTTTTCAATTAGCACTTTGTCCTTTAATTTCGGCCTTTGCAGCAGGAAATCAAGTCGTTCTAAAACCCTCAGAACTCACCCCCAAAACTTCTGAAATTATTACAAAAATAATCTCGAAAGTATTTGATAAGAAGAATGTTACTGTTATCCAAGGAGGAATTGAGGTGTCGCAACAATTACTTTCAGAACGATGGGATTACATCTTTTTTACAGGAAGTGTAGCCGTTGGGAAGATAGTTGCCAAAGCTGCAGCCGAAAATCTTACTCCTGTAACATTAGAATTGGGCGGAAAAAATCCTTGTATTATTGATGAAACAGCCAATTTGAAACTCGCTGCCAAAAGAATCGTTTGGGGAAAATTTATGAATGCTGGACAAACTTGCATAGCACCCGATTATATTTTGATTCAAAAAAACATGAAAAGCCATTTTGTTGACTATATGAAAGAGGAAATCATCAAAGCTTATGGCGATAATCCTAGTGATTCTCCTGATTTTGCAAGAATCATAAATACAAAAAACTGCCAACGATTAATTAATATGATCGACCCTAAAAAAGTAATTTTTGGAGGACAAACCGATCTCAAAAACAACTATATCGCTCCTACACTAATTGACGAAAATTCAATTGACAGTGAACTAATGAAAGACGAAATATTTGGCCCCATTTTACCCATTATCACCTATGAAAAGGAAAAACAAATTGATGCCGTAATTTCAAAATATGAGAAACCTTTGGCTTTTTACCTTTTTTCTGAAAATAGAACTTTTACAAAACATTTGATACAAAAACATTCGTTTGGAGGTGGTTGTGTCAATGATACTATGGTTCATTTTTCGAATAAAAGATTACCTTTTGGAGGTGTTGGTCACAGCGGAATTGGTGCTTACCATGGAATTTTAAGTTTTGACACATTTTCTCACAAAAAAAGTATTCTAATAAAATCTAATTTGTTAGATTTACCTTTTCGTTATGCTCCTTACAAAGGAAAGTTGGCAACAATTAAAAAAATATTAAATTGGCTTTAACCTCAAAAAACAACTATTTAAACCCAAAAAAATGCAGAATACAAATACACAAAAAGATCAAATAGAAAAATTATGCGCTAATGGATACCAACTAGATTTTGGTACCGTTTTCGAAAGTGCCTTCGAGAATTATAAAAAAATTGCATTGTATGCTGGATTAATGCTTTTGGTTTTTTGGATTTTAATTTCAATCGTTTTGGGGGCAGGTTTAGTTTCCTATATTGGGGTTGAACACATGGAAGAATTTGGCAATAAAATGAAACAAATTTCAGAAAATAAGGTGATGCCTCTTGATATTGCTATACCAATAAACATGGGCTTACTTTTATTTTCAGCACTCATAAATCCATTCATGGCAGGCTTTCTAAAAATGGCCGATTGTGGCGAAAAAGGTGAAGAATTTCATGTTTCGACCATGTTCTCTTATTACAAATATCCCTTTTTTTATGCTATTTTCATATCAACCTTTATGGTTGGATTCATCAGTACTGGAGCGGCATTGCTTCTAGAGTATGCAGGATTAAGTTTTGTTGGAACTGTAATTTCTTTGTTGGTATCGTTTCTTACCTTTTTGACAATTCCATTAATTGTTTTTGCAAAATTAAACGCAATCGATGCTATAAAATCAAGTATATTACTGATTTCTAAACAACCTTTAGTACTTCTAGGATTAATAATTGTAGCAGGAATAGGAGTTGCGCTTGGAATTTTCGGTCTGTGCATTGGAATATTTTTCACTTGGCCATTTATCTATTCGATGAATTATGCCATTTATAAAAACATCATAGGAATTGATGAAACCAGTGAAATTGATGAAATTACTGGAACCGAAAATTAAATAACAACTATTATTGTTGAACTAAAAAACTCTTTATTTATGAAATGGATTGGAAGACGTCAAAGTGATAATGTTGATGACAGAAGAGGAATGTCAGGTGGCGGAAAAACCTTAATTGGTGGTGGAGTAATAGGAATTGTAATCTTGTTATTAAATGCTTTTGGTGGCGAAAACGGTCAAATGATTGGCAATATTCTTCAACAAACTCAAGGACAACAAGGGGCTCCGACTGAGGAAAGAGCCTTAACACCAGAAGAAGTCAAAGAAGGCGAATTTGTAAAAACGCTATTGGCAGATAATGAAGATGTTTGGACAAAAATATTCCAAGAAAACAATCTGACTTTCGAAGCCCCAAAATTAGTTTTATTCAGCGGACAAGTGCAAACGGCTTGTGGTGGAGCTAGTTCCGCTTCTGGTCCGTTCTATTGTCCAGGTGATCGAGTAATTTATATGGATATGACTTTCTTTGAAGAATTAAGAACAAAATTTGGAGCTGAAGGTGGCGATTTTGCGGTGGCTTATGTTTTGGCACACGAATACGGACACCACATTCAAACCTTGTTGGGAACTTCTGCCAAAATGCGCCAAGCACAAGAAGGAAAAAGTGAAGCCGAAGCCAATAAATTATCAGTTGCTCTAGAATTGCAAGCCGATTTCTACGCTGGACTTTGGACACATTACAACGAAAAGCAAAACGCAATGCTAGAACCTGGCGATATCGAAGAAGCGTTGAGTGCCGCCAATGCTGTTGGTGATGATGCCATTCAGAAAAAAATGCAAGGACAAGTGGTTCCCGATTCCTTTACCCACGGAACTTCTGAGCAAAGAATGTATTGGTTCAATCGGGGTTTCAAATCGGGAGATATTCGACAAGGTGATACTTTTTCGGAGTTGAATTAGGGAAAGTGGTTGGTGAATTAAACTTATCGAATGATTAACAATATGTTTGTAAAAATATTTAGAAATAATGAAATCTAAATCAATTTATATAATCCTAATTCTAATTTTAACATTTATTGTTATTATTAATATTTTTGATTTCGATAAATATATTCCAGGTATAAGTGAGTTTTATCCCTTAATTTGGATTTTATTTTTAATATTTGATGTTATTTGGTCAAGCGCCACAACACTTTGCTCCAATGAATGTGCTTGACTTAAAGATGATACTGAAAGTTCATTTGATGAATTTGCCAAAATTCTTGTATTTTTTTCTAAAGCAGTTCCTGCATTTGTAATCATTGCAATTAATTCAGATGATGATTGTCCCAAAAGAACTGTTGAAGAACAAAGTGTTCCAAAATCCCCATACATCCCTTTTTTATTCACTTCATCAAGTCTGAATTTATAATTTCCTTGACTATAATTATTTAATAAAAGATTTAAACTATCAATTTTTAGTTTTGCTCTATCAATCATAATATTTATAATATTTACAAGTGATGATAACTCTTTAGTTGATGTTTTTGCTTTAATAGAGTATTGAAAGAAACCATTATTTACTTTTTCAATTACATCTGTTATTTCTCTTACAACATCTTTATCATTTTCAATTACTCTTTCTATTTTTTCAACTTGATAATTCATATTTTGAGTCATTATTGCAAATTCATCATTTCCATCAATATTATTTAATACAATATGCTCTTTTTCTCTCATAGAATAAGCAAAAAATTCATCAAGATTATATTGAAAATTTTTAATTGAAGATGATATTCTGTTTGTCATTTTTGTAATACTAAAAATTGACACAAATAATAGACCA
>ERZ1034361.159-NODE-159-length-48824-cov-8.076271_pt1 | contig 48824 bp, 47 predicted proteins | sample MGYA00520617_ERZ1034361 | MGnify/ENA primary metagenome ERZ1034361 (study PRJEB33736, sample SAMEA104284507) | Azolla filiculoides | biome: Urban; feature: Water surface; material: Ditch water | place: Netherlands | collected 2015-10-28 | depth 0-0.1 m ... | reverse complement strand
GTGGTGAAATTGGTATACACGCCAGATTTAGGTTCTGGTGCCGAGAGGCGTGAGGGTTCAAGTCCCTTCTCCCGTACAAAAACTTCACTTTTTACCCTGTAAGAAAGAGCACACATGTTGCACGCCTCAGCACTTGACGGACAGATGGCTGATCTGTTTTCCCAGGTTGGCGTTGCGGTGTTCTATCTCGTGGTGTGGGGACTCGTCTTCGCCGGAACCGGATTGTTCGTTGGTGCTTTCATTCCATTCATCACCGGAGATTCACTCCTGTTTGCGTCTGGCCTCGTCACTGCCGCAACTCCTGAGTTGAGTGTGTGGATCCTGGCGCTGGGTGTGGGCATTGCAGCCTTTATTGGTGACCAAGTCGGTTTCATTCTTGGTCGACACTTAGGTCGCCCCTATCTTGATCGCAAGAGTGGTCCGCGCATGAAGAAAATCATTGCCCGGGTGGAGAAGTTCTATAACTCCTACGGCTGGTGGTCCGTTGTGATTGCCCGCTTCATTCCATGGGCTCGAGTTTTTGTTCCCTGGGTCGCAGGCATTGGCAAGATGAACTACTTCAAGTTCCTCACCAGCAACTTTGTGGGCGCACTTGCCTGGGGCGTTGGGTTGACCCTGGTCGGCTACTACGCCGCCAGCATCCCTGGCGTGAAAGCAGCGGCTTATGTCATCGCTGGTTTCTTCATCACAGCTTCGATCATTTTCAGCATTCGCACCTGGATTCTTGAGCGTCGTGACCGGAAGCAGAATCCTGCAAATTAGCTGAAAGCCAGCTCTCAGCCAGCCGGTAGGCTGGAACAACTATGCACACTTCGTTGATTCCTTGGCTTGACCCTGCAAACCTCATCGACGGCTTCGGGCCTTATGCCCTGCTCGGTGTAGCGTTTATCGTCTTTGCGGAAACCGGCCTTTTGGTCGGATTCCTTCTCCCTGGTGACACCCTGCTCATTTCTGCCGGTGTACTCACCGTGACGGACACGTTCGGTGCCAACATCTTTGTGGTGTGTGCCGCAATTAGTGCCGGTGCATTCATCGGTGGTGAAGTCGGATATCTCATCGGCCATAAATTTGGGCCAAGCGTTTTTGAAAAGAACGAAAGCGGCTTCTTTAGTAAAAAGAACGTTGAACGAACCAACAGTTTCTTCATTCGCTACGGCGGCTTCGCCGTCATCATCGCGCGATTCGTTCCTGTTGTGCGCACCTTCGCCCCTGTTGCTGCAGGTGTGGGTCACATGAACTACAAGAAGTACACCCTCTACAACTTCATCGGCGCCATCGTGTGGGGTACTGGTTTGACGGCCATTGGTTATGGTGTGGGACACATCCCCGTCGTGGCTGCCTTTGTTCAGGACTACATCGACATCGTTCTTCTCGGTGTTGTGGTCGTTGTCTTGATTCCGAGCATTTACCACTACATCCAGGCCGTCATGAAAGCACGCCGGGCCAAGAAGGAAGCTGCGTTCAAGCACGCTCCTGAAGGTCACGTTGTCACCCACGAGGAAGCTGAGAAGCTCGTTCTCAAGCAAGATGACTTCGTGCAGAAGCCCCACGGCAAGCACGACGCAGACTCGACAAACTAAGAATGTCCTCACGCGAAGTACTTCGCCTCACCGCTTTCAGTGATGACCCTGAAGGCGGAAACCCTGCTGGTGTTGTTCTTGACGCCACGGGAATGTCTGACAAAGAGATGCTTGCCCTAGCGCACGAGGTGGGCTATTCAGAAACCGCTTTTCTCTTTCCCCACAAGGACCGAGAGAACAGCTACCAGATTCGCTACTTCACCCCCGAAGCAGAAGTTGCTTTCTGCGGTCACGCCACGATTGCCTCAGGTGTTGTGTTGGGCCGCGAAAACGGAGATGGCGTCTATGAACTCAGCACCAATGCCGGACCTGTTGAGGTTGATGTAACTGTTGCAGGTCGTTCCGTCGTAGCCACGCTAACCTCTCCTCCAGCAACCCTCCAACCACTTGATCCTGACCTGGTCTACGACATCTTGGATGCCTTTGATTGGGACGAATCAGACCTGGATACACGCTTCACTCCGGCGGTTGGTTTTGTGGGCAATGCCCACCCCATCTTGGTTCTGGACAGCCGCGAGACGTTGGCCTCGATGGACTACGACTATGACGTCTTGAGTGACCTCATGAAGGAAAACGGTTGGACCACCATCCAACTGGTTTATCCCGACGAAGGTGATCCCCACGGCCGTAGGTGGCACTCACGTAATCCTGCGCCATCAGTGGGTATCTATGAAGACCCCGCAACAGGTTCTGCTGCTGCGGCACTGGGTGCCTACTTCCGCGATAACGGCATCTACGGCTCAGGTGATCACGTCACTATCTTCCAAGGCGATGACATGGGCCGTCCCAGTTCCATCATGCTCACCATCGGTGGTTCCAGAATGAAAGTTTCTGGAACGGCTACCGATCTGTACTAGCTAAAGAGTTCCGCAGGAACATCTTTCTCGTCGGTCACAATTGCAGCAATAATTCTTGCTGCCACATCATCCGGATTAAGCCCCTGAGGCATGGTCGGCGCAACACCGGCAATTGCCCTTGAAGCTAAACCTGTTTCGGTGTGAGGTGGACGAGTGTCCAGCACACGAATTCCTTCACGGCGAAGTTCACGCTGTGTTGCAGAAACGAAGGACTTCAGTCCCGCCTTACTCGCACCATAGGCAGCCATCCCTGCAGTGGGCATGTCCGCAATCACCCCAGAAATAGTCAGGACAAAGGGTTCGCTTCCAGCGGCTTTAGCGGCAGTGAGTGCAGGAATAGCTGACGTAAGAAGTTCAATGGGGCTGGTCTGATTCAGAGCCTGAAGACTTTGGAGTGTCTGGCTACTCAACTCAGAAACAGGCCCAAATGCCACCACACCATGGGCAACCACGATGCCATCGAGCTGCCCTGTAGAAGTAACTGTCTGAATGAGAGAACCAGCAGCACCAGGCAGTGAGAGATCGAGGGTGAACAGCTCAGTTGAGAGTCCCAATGCTTGGAGCTTGTCAGCATCTCGACCTGTCAGCACGAGCTGAGCGCCTGCAGCAGCGAGTTGCTGAGCAATGCGGGAACCCAAAGCACCAGAAGCTCCGGTGACGAGTATGCGCTTGCCAGCTAGTTCAGTCATGAACTGAGTCTGTCAGCAAGTGCCTGCAGTGCGCGAGAGCGGTGGCTGAGTTTGTTCTTCTCTGTGGGATCGAGAATTGCTGCCGTGACCTCAAACCCTTCCGGAATGAACACTGGGTCATAACCAAAGCCGTTCACGCCGTGAACTTCTCGGGCAATCGAACCAGGCCAGTTTCCCTCCACGACGAACTCTTCGCTGGTTTCTGGCATCACCACGGCGATGTGGCAGGTGAAGTGGGCACCTCGGTCACCGTCTCGCACATCGCTCATCTGCTCCAGGAGCAATTGCACGTTCGCCGCATTGTCTTTTTGGTTTCCTGCCCAGCGTGCAGAGAAAATACCGGGCATGCCGCCGAGCACATCAACGCAGATACCGGAATCATCTGAGAGGGAAGGAAGGCCCGTGTGAGCTGCCGCCGCACGCGCTTTGATCAGCGCGTTCTCGGCAAAGCTCACACCATCCTCGATAGGTTCTGGGCCGTCATAACCAATGACGGTAATCCCGGGAACGAGCTCGCTCAGAATGGCGTTGAATTCCTCAATCTTGTGCTGATTGTGGGTGGCGAGCACGAACGTGTTCATGGGTTAAGCAAGAGCCTGACGCTGGAAGTTGGTGAGATCAACAGCACCAGCAACGGCAAGATCCAACAACGAGTTCAACTCATTGCGGTCGAAAGGTGCGCCTTCGGCGGTGCCCTGAACCTCAACGAACAGTCCGCGACCGGTGACCACAACATTCATGTCGGTCTCCGCGCGGACATCCTCGACATAGGCGAGGTCCAGCATGGGGGTGCCGTCAATGATGCCGACAGAAACTGCAGCAACACTGTCAATGAGTGGCTCAGCGCTCTTCGGGATGAGACTGTTTGCCTTTCCCCATTCAATTGCTTCGGCGAGCGCAACATAGGCGCCGGTGATTGCTGCGGTGCGAGTGCCACCATCTGCCTGAAGAACGTCGCAGTCAATCACGATGGTGTTTTCACCGAGGGCCTTGGTGTTGACCACAGCTCGCAATGAGCGGCCGATGAGTCGGGAAATCTCGTGGGTGCGGCCGCCAATCTTGCCCTTGACTGCTTCGCGGTCCATACGGGAGTTGGTCGAGCGAGGAATCATCGCGTATTCAGCGGTGACCCAGCCTTTTCCTTTTCCTGTCATCCAGCGGGGAACGCCGCTGGTGAAGGAAGCCGTGCACAAGACCTTTGTCTTACCGAAGGAAATCAGTGCGGAGCCTTCAGCTTGTTCGCTCCAGCCACGCTCAATGGTGATTTCGCGAAGCTGGTCAACGGCGCGGCCGTCTGCACGAGTGATGTTCTCTGACATAAGTTCCTTTAGTTGAGGGGAAGATCGATAGCACCGGTGGGGGTGTAGTCCACGGTGAGAACTTGGGGGCCTAGGAAAAGGGAAGACAGACGCAGGAACTCTGCAGTGTTGTCCCCTGTTGCTTCATAGCGGTAGGTGGGCGGCGCAGGGTCGACCCGATCGAGTTCACGGTTAACCAGTTCGCGATACACATCTTTAGCGGTCTCGTTGTCACTGGCGACGAGACGAACGTGGTCTCCCATGACATACGAGATGGCTCCACGCAGGAAGGGGTAGTGCGTGCAGCCGAGAACGAGGGTATCTACCTCTGCCTTGATGAGGGGTTGGAGATAGTCACGAGCCACCCGCAGGACCTCTTCACCGCTGGTGTGACCTGCTTCCACAAACTCCACGAATCGAGGAGCAGCTTGGGTAAACAACTCAAGCTGCGGTGCGGCAGCGAACGCATCGTTGTAGGCGCGCGAGTTGATGGTGGCTGTGGTTCCGATTACGCCAATGCGGTTGTTTCGGGTCGCAGCAAGCGCTCCGCGCACGGCTGGCTGGATAACTTCCACCACGGGAACGTCATAACGCTCACGCGCATCTCTCAACATGGCCGCACTGGCCGTGTTACACGCAATGACGAGCATTTTGACGCCCTGCTCAACGAGTTGATCAAGCACATTCAGTGCATAGGTGCGCACATCAGCAATGCTCTTGGTGCCGTAGGGCGAGTGCGCAGTGTCACCGATGTAAATAATCGATTCGTGCGGCAGAGAGTCACGAATAGCCCTAGCTACTGTGAGTCCACCCACGCCCGAGTCAAAGACGCCGATGGGGGCGTTGCGGTTGAACTTCCCGCTAGTCATTCGCCATCTTCTCGTAGATGTCCTTGCAGGTTTGGCAGACCGGGAACTTCTCGGGGTCGCGCCCTGGAGTCCACTTCTTGCCACAGAGGGCTTTCACGGGCTTACCCGAGAGAGCCGACTTCAAGATGTCGTCTTTCTTCACGTAGTGAGAGAAACGATCGTGGTCGCCATCTTCCAACTGCTCATTACGCAGGAGTTCTTCGAGCTCTCGATCGAGGGTCGCTGTTCCGCCACCGGTCTCCAGTGGGGTGCCATCAGGGAATGTCGAGCTCATATGCCAATTCTATGAGGCGGAAGGCCCCTGAGTGAACCCTGTGAAAACAGTCACGAAAAGGCAACAAACGCGCCTAATGTCTGGATTTTTTAGGTAAACGCCGGGTAAACTAAAGGAGACATAACGGGGTGTCGTTTCTATCGACATTTTCTGATGCCCGTTCTGCTTCTTCCCTGGTGCATCAAAGACACCACTCAAGGAGATTTATCGTGACTACGCAGGTTGTCATTCTTGCTGCAGGCATGGGTAGCCGTTTGGGCCGCTCGCTTCCAAAGCCCCTGACTGAACTCAGCGACGGTCGCACCATCATGCAGCAGCAGATGGAAAACATCCGTTTCGCTTTCGGTGCAGACGCACACATCACCGTCGTTGTTGGCTACAAGCTCGAGCACATCATCGAGGCTTTCCCCGACGTGAACTTTGTCTACAACGAGCAGTACGACACCACCAACACGTCTAAGTCACTCATGCGTGCATTGCGCGCTTCCAGCACCGGTGGAGTTCTCTGGATGAACGGTGACGTGGTCTTTGACCCCGCTGCTCTCGTTCGTGCTTCTGAACTGATCGTGCGCGACCAGTCCTTCGTTTCGGTGAACACTTCTTCCGTCTCTGACGAAGAGGTCAAGTACACCACCACCGCCGAGGGTTACATCAAGGAACTCTCCAAGACCGTCAAGGGCGGCTTGGGTGAGGCAGTGGGTATCAACTACATCTCCGCTAAGGACAAGGCAGTACTGCTTCGTCAGCTGAACAAGGTCAACGACCAGGACTACTTCGAGCGTGGCCTTGAGCTCGCTATCGAACAGGACGGCGTCTTGGTTGAGCCCATCGACATCTCTGACCTCTACGCAGTTGAAATCGACTTCGCTGAGGACCTTGAGCGCGCCAACCTCTACGTTTAGTCCTTCGGGCTCTAACTAGCCGTAGGCTCGTATTCTGTGAGCGCTTCAGTGGAACAGTCACCGTATCAACGGTCTGCTTTCGCGCGCTATCGTCACGCTCTGTGGCTGCTCACTCGTCGAGACCTCAAGGTTCGATACTCCACCAGCGCTCTAGGCTACATCTGGTCTGTTCTTGATCCCCTCATCATGAGTGGCATCTACTGGTTCATCTTCACGCAGGTGTTCCAGCGTGCAGCAGGAACCGAGCCCTATATCGTCTTCCTTCTGGCAGGGCTGCTGCCCTGGATGTGGTTCAACGGAGCAGTCTCTGACTCCACGAGAGCTTTCCTCAAGTCAGCCAAGCTCGTTCGCTCCACTGCCATCCCCCGCAGCATCTGGGTTGCCAGCATTGTGTTGGGTAAAGGTATTGAGTTCATCTTTGCGCTGCCTGTGTTGGCGTTGTTTGCCGTTATTGCTGGTGCCCAGCTCAGCTGGGAAGTTGTGTACTTCCCCCTCGCGATCATCTTGCAGGCCATTCTCACCTTCGGCATTGGCTTGATTGTGGCTCCTCTGGTGGTCTTCTTCCGTGACTTGGAGCGTGCGATCAAACTGGTGCTGCGTTTCCTTTTCTATGCGTCCCCCATCATCTACGCATTCGGTGACCTCCCCGCAGCAATCCAGCCCTGGGCGGCTTTCAACCCCCTTGCCGGCATCTTTGACCTGTATCGTGCAGCGTTCTTCCCTGAAGAACTCAACTGGGCCGTGGTAGGAGTTTCTGCGACGATGTCTGTGGTCATTTTGGCGCTGGGCTTGTGGGTATTCAAGCGTGCAGAACGTTCTGTATTGAAGGAGATCTAATGACTTCTTCTGCAGTGATTACCGTTTCTGACGCAGGTATTCGTTTCCGCCGCAATCACAAGGGCCGTCGTTCTTTCAAGGATCTCTTCTCCACCAAGGCACGTCGCTCTAAGCCGAACGAATTCTGGGCTCTGCAGCACGTGAGCTTCGACGTTCACCCCGGTGAAGCAATCGGTGTGGTGGGACGCAACGGTCAGGGCAAGTCCACGCTACTGAAACTGGTAGCCAACGTGCTCATCCCTGATGAGGGAGCCATCAACGTCAATGCAGGCGTTGCTCCCCTGATTGAAATCACCGGCGGATTCGTTGATGACCTCACCGTTCGTGACAACGTCTTCCTCACAGCCGGGCTCCACGGTATGACTCGTGACCAGGTTGCGGCGAAGTTCGATGACATCATCGAATTTGCGGAGATCGAAGACTTCCTCGACACTCCTTACAAGCACCTCTCCTCCGGGATGAAGGTGCGCCTGGCTTTCTCGGTGGTCACCAGCCTGGAAGAACCTGTCCTGCTCGTGGACGAGGTTCTCGCCGTGGGCGATAAGGCCTTCAAGAACAAGTGCTATTCCCGCATCGAAGAGATGCTGACCGAAGGTCGCACCCTCTTCTTCGTTTCCCACAACGAAAGAGACCTCGAGCGCTTCTGCACCCGAGGCCTCTATCTCGATAAGGGCGCCCTCAAGTTGGACGCATCTATTGGAGAAGTTCTCGCTGCATACAACGAGGACTACCCCGGGCTTTAGCTAAACGCGTTGAGCCCGGTGAGGGCTCGACCAATCACCAACTGGTGAATCTCATCGGTGCCCTCATAGGTGCGCACTGATTCAAGGTTGGCCATGTGACGCATGACGGGGAATTCACCCGTAATGCCATCACCGCCCAAGATAGTGCGCGCTTCACGCGCAATCTTCAGAGCCTCACGAACACTGTTGAGCTTGCCCACACTGATCTGAGCAATGTTGAGAGTTCCGGCATCCTTCTGACGCCCGATGTGAAGAGCGAGGAGAACACCTTTTTCATATTCGAGGGTCATGTCAGCAAGCTTGGCCTGCGTGAGCTGGAATGAACCAATGGGCTTTCCAAAAACTTCACGGTCCTTGGACCGGGTAATGGCTGCGTCCAGGCAGGCACGTGCTGCGCCCATGGCGCCCCAGATAATGCCGTAGCGGGCCTCATTGAGGCAGCCGAAGGGGCCGGAAAGTCCCTTGGCGTTGGGAAGAATCGCATCAGCGGGAAGAGTCACGTTGGTGAGCTCAATGTCGCACTGAATCGAGGCGCGCATGGAGAGCTTGCCGTCAATAGCCGTGGCGGTGAAGCCGGGGGTGTCTGTGGGCACGATGAAGCCGCGAACGCCCTCATCGGTCATCGCCCACACAATGCAGATATCTGCCAAGGTTGCCAGACCGATCCAGCGCTTTGCTCCGTTGATCACCCAGGTGTCACCAACCTTTTTTGCAGTGGTGAGCATGTTGGCAGGGTCACTACCTCCCTGAGGCTCGGTCAAACCAAAGCAACCCAGCTTCTCGCCCTTGGCCATCTGAGGCAACCAGTGGTTCTTCTGTTCCTCTGTGCCGTATTTGTAGATGGCGGACATTGCCAAGGAACCCATGACAGAGATGAACGTGCGCCAACCGCTGTCGACAGCTTCAAACTCGAGGCACACCAGGCCATAGCTCACAGCAGATGCGCCAGCGCAGCCATAACCCTTGAGGTGCATTCCGAGGAAACCTTCGGCAGCAATCTGTGGGATGAGTTCCTTGCGAAAGAACTTCTTGTCAAAGTCATCTTCGATGACAGGGCGAATCTTCGTCTGGGCGAAGGTACGAGCCTTCATGGCCCACTCAATTTCGTCCGGCTGAAGAAGCGCATGGAGGTCGAAGACATCATCCATTACAGAAACATCAGGGAATGCGTTGGTGCTCATTGTTTTCCTTACTTCGTATCCGCTAGGCCATCATCGAGCCAACGGACATTTTCACTATGCTCCCCCAGTGAGGGTGGAGCAAGCCTGTAACTGGCATCTCGGCCAGGGATTTGGATAGGACTCACGACCTGCTTGAAAAGGTGTTGTCCATCTGACGAGGGGATTTCCACAACCGCATTGAGCTCCAATGAGTGCGCGAAGTCAAAGGCTTCGGGCAGGGTGTTGACGAGCCCCGCTGGAACTCCTTCGGCGCTGAGTAGTGAAACCCAGTGCGCTCCGGGTTGGGTCCTGAGGACCTCTTCCAAGAGTTCTCGTAACTGTTCGCGGTGCGTTGCACGGCTGGGGTTATCAGTGAATTTGGGGTCAGTTGCAAGATGTTCAATGCCAAGAAGGTGCACCAGCGTGTGGAATTGCTTGTCGTTTCCCACAGCAATGAGGAGTGGCCGATCCTGCGCGTCAAAGAGCTCGTAAGGGGAAATACTGGGGTGGGCATTTCCCAAACGCACAGGGGTCACACCAGCGTTCAACGCTGCTGACGCTTGGTTCGTCATGGCAGCCAACAAGGTGGTCATGAGATCAACTTGAATGAGCTGACCTTTCCACTGAGCGGGGTCAGAATCTGCACGGGCTTTCAAAGCCAGCAAGATTCCTTGAACAGCATTCATGCCGGTCATGATGTCGATCAAGGCAACCCCCACTTTGGTGGGGCCACCGTCTTGTGGACCGGTAACACTCATCAAGCCCCCCAGGGCTTGAACCAGAAGGTCATATCCCGCCAGGGCGGCACCCTTTCCAGAACCAAACCCCGTAATGGAGCAGTAGATGATTCCGGGATTGATCTTTTTGGCTTCCTCAAAGTTGAAACCAAGTTTTGTCATGACGCCCGGACGAAAGTTCTCGATCACCACATCTGCTGTGGCAAGGAGTGCTTGAGCCTGAGCCTTACCCTCTGCAGTGCGGAGATCTAACGTGACTGAGCGCTTATTGCGATTCACGCTGGAGTAGTACGTGGAGATGCCCTGGGCATCAACGGGTGGGCGCCAGCCGCGTGTGTCATCGCCGTCAGCACTCTCGATTTTGATGACGTCAGCACCAAAATCAGCCAACGTCATGGTCGCATAGGGGCCAGCAAGTACTCGAGAGAAATCGAGTACACGAATGCCAGAAAGAATGCCACCGTTGGCGTGAGCGGGTGTTGCCATATCGCCATCTTATTGTCGTTCGCCCTCGAATGAGTGGTGTGAAGAAACACCTTATTGACCTCTAGTCACATGAGCATTCCTGAGAGTAGTTTGGGCCCACACGATGTGGTGTGCCGTTAGATGAGGATTTTTCTTGTTTGGTGACGCACCCGTCTCCTCAACGAAAGGTCACCATGTCAGACAAAGGTTCAGTCAGCACCCATATGGGTGATGCTGAGCACCTCGCGGTACTCGGCTATGACGACTCGTTCAAGCGATCCATGTCCTTCTGGGCGAACTTCGCCCTGGGCTTCACATATCTCTCCCCATTGGTTGGCGTCTACTCGCTCTTCGCTGTGGCGTTGAGCGTTGCCGGCCCCCCTTCTATCTTCTGGATCCTCATTGTCGGCGGCGGTCAGCTTTTGGTCTCCCTCGTCTTCGGTGAGGTTGTTTCACAGTTCCCTATCGCCGGTGGCATTTACCCGTGGGCAAGACGCCTGTGGGGCAAGCGCTATGCATGGATGGCTGCCTGGGTTTATATCTGGGCCATGATTGTCACCATCACAGCAGTTGCTGACTATGGCAGCTTCTTCCTCTCCAGCCTGCTCGACATTGTGCCGTCGCGTGAATCAGAGTTGATTCTTACGCTGATTCTGCTCGGTGTTGCATTAGCCCTGAACTTCGCTGGGACAAAGACAATGGCGCGCGTTGCACGTATCGGTTTGGCTGCAGAGCTCTCCGGTGTGATTGTTCTTGGTCTTTACCTGCTGATCTTCCAGCGTCGTAATGACTGGAGTGTCTTCTTCACTGCAATGGGAAACACGGGCGAAGGCAGCTACACCGCTGCATTCATTGGTGCCGCTATCGCCGGCTTATTCCTCTTCTACGGTTTCGAAGCATGCGGTGACGTTGCTGAAGAAGTCGAGAACCCCGGTAAGCGCATTCCTCGCGCGATGTACCTGACGATTCTGATCGGTGGCGTTTCTGCACTGCTCTCCTTCGCTGGATACGTGATGGCTTCACCGAACCTGATCTCGATCGTCAACGGTGAAGACATGGATCCCATTCCTGGAATCCTTGAGACTTCGCTGGGCACTTTCGGCGCCAAGGTATTCCTCGTGATCGCGGTTACCGCATTCCTCTCCTGCGTATTGAGCCTGCAGGCAGCCGCGAGCCGTCTGCTCTACTCGTTCTCTCGCGACGAGATGCTTCCCGGACACAAGTGGATGGGCAAGCTCTCTGCTCGCCAGGTTCCTGCTAACGCTTTGCTGGTAGCAAGCCTCATCCCCGCAATCATTGCGGTGATCGTCTATGTCGGACCAGCTGGTCTGCTTCTGCAGGTCACAGCATTTGCCGTCCTCGGCATCTACATCGCCTTCCAGGCTGTAGTTCTGGCTGCGCTGCGGAAGCGCTTCCAGGGATGGCAACCTGCTGGACAGTTCAGTTTGGGTAAGGCAGGCGGTTGGCTCGTGAACATCCTGGCTCTTGCCTGGGGCCTGTTCGCGATGTATCTGCTGGCAAAGCCCGGTGAGTCTGGTGACTTTGTCACCGACTACATCGTGCTGATCGGACTGGTCATTGTTGCTGGAATAGGTGCCCTGTACCTCTTCATTGCACGACCTGGACGTAACTCCACTGCACCAGAAAATGATGCACTCGAGGTAGCAGCCAAGTTGCGTGCTCACCGAGGCTAGTTACTCTCTGCGCGAAAGCGGGGCTCACCGTGATGGTGGGCCCCGCTTTTTGTCATAGTGTTGGGTTGTTCGGATTACGAAAGGTTTTCACATGGAAATTCGCATTGGCATGATCAACACATCTCGTGAAATTGGTCTTGAGACCTCACAGACTCTTGCTGAAGTTGAAGCTCTCGTAGCGAACTCACTCAGTGGCACTTCTCCTGTTTTGAAGCTCTCCGATGACAAGGGCAAGGTTTACCTTGTCGCTTCCGCAAACATTGCGTTCGTTGAGCTCGGTTCCGACCAGAACCGTCGTATCGGCTTCGTCGGCTAATACTCCTGATCGCCACAATCCAGGCGTAGTGTGTTGAGTATGAACGATGAAGAACTCCGCGTAATCGCGAAGAAACGACTCAAGAAGCAAGCCGACTTCAAGCAATACCTTTGGGTATGGGCTGGGGTTTCAATATTGCTGACAGCTATCTGGTTCCTCACTTCCCCCGGAGAATACTTCTGGCCGATTTGGGCAATGTTTGGAATGGGTGTGGGTGCCCTGTTCAGCGGTATCGATGCTTACGGGAAAAACCCTAAAGTCATCACCGACAGCGACATCGATGCAGAAGTCGCCAAGATGAAGAAGAATTCCTAAAGACAATAGAAAAGGCCCGGGGAAACCCGGGCCTTTTCTATTTAATGCTTAGTCTTCGTCAGAAGCTTCGCGCGGCTTCACATAAGGATCTTCATCCCCTGCGTATTTTGCCTTCTTCGCGAGGGCTTCAACCTCTTCGTCCTGAGCGTGAGCTTTGGCTAGCAAATCATCGATGGACTTGGCCGTGTCAGGCAACGCGTCCAAGATGAACTCGATGGTGGGGGTGAGACGCACGGTTAGGCCGCGACCTACTTCACCACGAATACGGCCAGTGTTGGCCTTGAGCGCTGCAGCAGTCTCTTCGCGCTCTTCATCCGTGCCATAGACGGTGTAGAAGATGGAAGCGTGCTGAAGATCACCAGTCATGCGCACGTCTGTAATCGTGACGAAGCCCAGACGAGTGTCCTTGATAACGCCACGCTCTAATGCCTGCGCGACGATGACCTTAATGAGTTCACCGAGCTTACGAGCTCTCGCGTGATCAACCATGATGTTCCCTTACTAGAAGTGAAGAGGGGCCCTGCTGTAAACGTAACAACCTGGCCCCTCTTCTCGCACTTAGACGCGGGGCTTTTCCTTGAGTTCGATGGTCTCGATCTCATCACCCAGCTGGATGTCGTTGTACTTACCCAGACCGATACCACATTCGAAGTCAGTCTTGACCTCGGTGGCGTCGTCCTTGAAGCGACGCAGCGACTCGATGGCCAGGCCATCGGCGATGACGATACCCTCACGGATAACGCGAGCCTTCGAGTTACGAGTAATCGTTCCGCTACGGACAATACATCCGGCAATGTTGCCGAACTTGCTGGAGCGGAAGATCTCGCGGATCTCTGCAACACCGGACTGAACCTCTTCGAACTCAGGCTTGAGCATGCCCTTGAGGGAGTTCTCAATGTCCTCGAGTGCCGAGTAGATGACCGAGTAGAAGCGGATGTCGACGCCTTCACGCATGGCACGTTCACGTGCCTTGGTGTCGGGACGAACGTTGAAGCCGATGATGACAGCGTTGTCGACGGTCGCGAGGTTAACATCGCTCTCGGTAACAGCACCAACACCACGGTGGATGATGCGCAGCTGAACGCTGTCATCAACCTCGATCTTGAGAAGCGACTCTTCCAGTGCTTCAACAGCACCGGATACGTCACCCTTGATGATGAGGTTGAGGGACTCAACCTTGCCATCTTCGAGTGCCTTGGTGAAGTCTTCCAGCGAGATGCGCTTGCGAGCCTTAGCCAGCTGAGCGTTACGCTGAGCAGCTTCACGCTTCTCGGCGATCTGACGCGCAGTACGGTCATCTTCGGTAACCAAGAAGGTGTCACCTGCACGAGGCACGGTGGACAGACCCTGAACCTGAACGGGACGTGATGGAGTTGCTTCCGCAACGGCCACACCGTTCTCGTCGACCATGGCACGAACACGACCGTATGCAGTACCTGCAACGATGGCGTCTCCCACGCGGAGCGTTCCGGACTCGATGAGCACGGTTGCAACAGAACCGCGTCCCTTGTCCAGACGAGCTTCAATCGCGATACCGCGAGCGTCCTTGTTGGGGTTCGCACGCAGGTCAAGACCTGCGTCTGCGGTGAGGAGAACAGCATCAAGCAGTTCTGTCACACCAAGACCGGAGAGTGCAGATACGTCAACGAACATGACGTCTCCACCGTATTCTTCGGCAACCAGGTTGTATTCGGTCAGCTGCTGACGAACCTTTGCAGGGTTAGCGTCTGGCTTGTCCACCTTGTTGACGGCGACGACGATAGGAACGCCGGCTGCCTGAGCGTGGTTCAGTGCCTCAATGGTCTGAGGCATGATGCCGTCATCTGCTGCGACCACAAGGATCGCGATGTCGGTAACCTGCGCACCACGAGCACGCATGGCGGTGAACGCCTCGTGACCTGGGGTGTCAATGAAGGTGATGAGACGGTCGACGCCTTCGTGGTTGGCGTGAACCTGGTATGCACCGATGTGCTGGGTGATTCCACCAGCTTCGCCCGCAATGACGTTGGTCTTGCGGATGGCATCGAGCAAACGAGTCTTACCGTGGTCAACGTGACCCATCACGGTGACGACAGGAGGACGAATCTCGAGATCTTCATCGGTTTCATCTTCGAGCTCTTGGTCGAGGTCGATGTTGAACGCGTCGAGAAGTTCGCGGTCTTCTTCTTCAGGAGAAACGATCTGAATCTTGAAGCCGAGCTCTTCACCGAGGATCTGGAATGTGGCCTCATCGATGGACTCAGTAGCCGTTGCCATTTCACCAAGGTGGAACAGAACGGTGACCAAGTTACCGGGGGTTGCATTGATCTTGTCTGCGAAGTCCGCAATCGACGCACCGCGGCGAAGCAGGATGACAGTGCTGCCATCACCACGAGGAACGCTTACGCCACCAAGCGAAGGTGCCTCGCGGAGTTCAAACTCTGCTCTTTTCGTTCTCTTCGACTTACGTGCCTTGGACTTTCCGCCGCCACGACCGAACGCACCAGCGGTTCCACCGCCGGGACCACGGCCACGACCAGCGCCACCGCCTGCGGGGGGACGGTTAGGACCAAATCCGGGACGTGCGGGAGCGCCTGCTCCAGCACCTGCACCAGCTCCACCAGCACCACCGGGACGGAAACCGCCACCAGCACCACCGGGACGCTGGAAACCAGCACCTGCACCACCGGGACGACCTGGACCGCCTGGACGACCAGCGCCACCAGCGCCGCCGGGGCGAGGCATGCCTGAGCCGCCGGGGCGAGGAGCCATGGGGCGGGGAATGCTGCCAGGGCTAGGTGAACCCGCGGGGCGGGTTCCCATGCCCTGAGCAGAAGCAAAGGGGTTGTTTCCGGGACGTGGAGCACCCGCGGGGCGAGTACCCATGCCCTGTGCAGAAGCAAAGGGGTTGTTTCCGGGGCGAGTGCCGCCAGCAGCCTTAGGAGCAGCTTCGCCACCTTCTGCAGGTGCAGAAGGAGCAGCAGGAGCCTCTGCGGCAGGCGCAGGTGCTTCAGCAGGCGCCTCAGCTACTGGCTTGGGGCCAGGGGTGGGGGCTGCGGGTGCAGCGGGAGCTTCAGCAGCAGGTGCGGGAGCAGCCTTAGCGGGAGCCTTTGCAGCAGGTGCAGCTTCTCCAGCAGGAACAGGCTTCATGCCTTCTGCTTCAAGAGCGTTACGCAGCTTGCGCGCTACGGGAGGCTCAATGGTTGACGATGGTCCCTTAACGAACTCACCGAGATCTTTAAGCTTGGCTAGAGCAAGCTTGCTGTCGATGCCGTATTCGGCAGCAACTTCGTGTACGCGTGGTTTGGCAGCCACAATTCTCCTGTCTTAGGGCCTGAGCCCTGTAAAAAACAGGACCAGACCATTACTTACGGACGGAACTCATTTCGAGCCGCTCATTAGTTGTCCATTAGCCGTTCAGCCTTTGTGTGATGGTTTCAGTGTTAGTAATGTCTGCGCGAAGTGCTCGCCCGAAAGCTCGGCGCTTCACTGCTTCATTGCAACACTCTGGTGTGGGGTGTAGCCACGCACCGCGACCTGGTGCTGAACCGGAAATATCCGCTTCAACACGGCCATCAACGTTGATAACCCGCAACAAAGCGGACTTATCTGAGCGCTGACGGCAGCCGATGCACGTCCTTACAGGTTCCATGATACCCCAGCAACGCTGTGGCGGGGGTTCCCGCCGTGCGGTGCTGCTTAGTCTTCGTCCATTACGGAGTCAGGCTGGATGTCAATCTTGGCACCGGTGAGCTTGGCAGCAAGGCGCGCGTTCTGACCTTCCTTACCGATTGCCAGCGATAGCTGGTAGTCGGGAACGAGGGCACGAACAGCCTTGGTAGCTGCATCGAGAACGAATGCGTCCGACACCTTGGCAGGTGAAAGAGCGTTCGAGACGAAGGTGGGAAGGTCGGTGGAGAAGTCGACGATGTCGATCTTTTCCTCGTTGAGCTCCTCGGTCACGGCGCGAACGCGGCGTCCGAGCTCACCAATGCAGGCACCCTTAGCGTTGATCGCGGGGTCAGTTGCCTTCACTGCAATCTTGGTGCGGTGGCCTGCTTCGCGGGCCAGGGCAACGATCTCAACTAGGCCGCTCTGAATCTCAGGAACTTCCATCGTGAAGAGCTTGCGCACGAGCTGAGGGTGGGTGCGGGAAACAGTGACCTGTGGGCCCTTGGTTCCGCGGGTCACCGAGGTGACATAGACGCGAATACGGTTTCCGTGTGAGTAGTCCTCGGAAGGAACCTGCTCCTCAGGAGGCATGACTGCCTCAACGGTGCCGAGGTCAATGAAGACCATCTTGGGGTTCTGACCCTGCTGGATCACACCAGAAACGATGTCGCCCTCGCGGCCCTTGAACTCACCAATAACTGCTTCGTCAGCAATGTCGCGCAGGCGCTGGTTGATGACCTGCTTGGCAGCGAAAGCTGCAATGCGGCCAAAGTCATCAGGAGTTGCAACGGCTTCACCGATTACGACGCCTTCGTCGTCCTTCTCAGGAACAAAGATGGTGACGATACCGGTCTTGCGGTCCAACTCAACGCGAGCTTCAGGAAGCTCAGGAGCGATGCGTGGTGCACGAGGAGTGTCGGTGTCTGCAGAACCTGCACCACCACCGAGACCAGTAGCACTCTTAGGGTTCTTCACTGGAGCAACGCGAGGCTCAGCCTGAACCATGTGCTTTTGGTAGGCGGTGAGGATGGCCTGTTCGATGATTTCAACTAATTCATCGAAGGGAATACCTTTTTCGGTTTCCATGAGCTTGAGAACTCTAAGATCGATGTCCACTGTGGGCCTCCTCTATTCGCACCTGTAATCCCACGCCTCCCGGCGCAGCACTCTAAGGTTACCCGACCTGCGGGCATGATGGAACCGCGCTCCCCCAGCGGGAACGTGGCAATAAATTCTTGTTGTTACGTGAGGTGCTTGAGCACGTCTGCAACGGGAACGCTGGTGCGCTCGTTGCTGCGACGATCCCACAGCTCAACAACGCCGTCGGCAAGACCCTTACCCACGATGACAATGGTGGGAACACCAATCAGCTCTGCGTCTCCGAACTTCACACCAGGAGAAACCTTGGGGCGGTCGTCATACAGAACCTCGTAGCGAGCGTCTTCCAGCTCTGCCACAATCTTCTCGGCAGCTTCGAATACCTCATCGTCCTTGCCAGTGGCAATGACGTGAATGTCGAACGGTGAGACGTTCGCAGGCCAAATCAGGCCCTTCTCGTCATTGTTGGTCTCGGCAATAACAGCAAGGATGCGAGTCACACCAATGCCATAAGAACCCATGGTGACGGTGACAAGCTTGCCGTTTTCGTCCAAGACCTTCAGTCCCAGAGCTTCGGCATACTTGCGTCCCAGCTGGAAGACGTGACCGATTTCCATACCGCGAGCAATCTCAACAGGACCAGAACCATCCGGTGCAGGGTCTCCAGCGCGAACATCAGATGCTTCAACAACACCGTCCGCGATGAAATCGCGACCCGCAACAACATCAAGCACGTGCTTCTGGTCAACGTTGGCACCGGTCACCCAGGCACTGCCATCGACGACGCGAGGGTCAACGAAGTAGCGGATCTTGGAGGTTCCTTCAGAACCCAGAACAGCACCCTTTTCAGACCAGGGACCGATGTAACCCTTGACCAGGGTCTTGTTCTTGGCAAAATCTTCTTCTGTTGCTGCTTCAACAGCAGCAGGTGAGAAGGCAACCTCAACACGTGCCAGTTCAACATCACGATCGCCTGGCAGTCCAATCGAGATCAGTTCACGGGTGCCATCGAGGTGAGTCAACGCCAGCACAACGTTCTTGAGAGTGTCAGCAGCGGTCCACTGGCGACCATCTGCACGAGGCTCGGTTGCATTGAGGTGGGCAACCAGAGAATCGATAGTGGGAGTGTTCGGTGAATCAAACACGCGAGCCGCAGGCTGTCCTTCAATCGGAATCGTGGCAGGAACAACCGTGGTGAAGGCTTCGATGTTGGCGGTGTAACCACCAGCTGAGCGCACGAAGGAGTCTTCACCAACTTCGGTGGGGTGCAAGAACTCTTCTGAGCGTGAACCACCCATTGCACCGGCATCTGCCTTCACAATGACGTAGTCGAGGCCCAGACGGGTAAAGATGCGCTCATAGGCATCACGCTGCGCCTGGTAGCTGTTAGCGAGTCCCTCATCTGAGATGTCGAAGGAGTAGGCGTCCTTCATGGTGAATTCACGGCCGCGCAGGAGGCCTGCGCGTGGTCGTGCTTCATCGCGGTACTTGTCCTGGATTTGGTACAGGCACACAGGCAAGTCTTTGTAAGAGTTGTAAAGGTCCTTCACCAGAAGGGTGAAGACCTCTTCGTGGGTGGGAGCAAGCAAGTAGTCCGCGTCCTTGCGGTCCTTGAGGCGGAAGATGCCATCGCCGTACTCAGTCCAACGACCGGTAACTTCGTAGGGTTCTTTGGGCAGCAGTGCAGGGAAGTGAACTTCCTGAGCACCGGCAGCAGTCATCTCTTCACGGATGATCTTCTCAACCTTGGCCTTCACACGCAGACCGAGCGGGAGCCAGGCAAAGACTCCGGGGGCTTGACGGCGAATGTAGCCAGCACGAAGCAGAAGCTTGTGGCTGGTTACTTCTGCTTCAGCAGGATCTTCGCGCAGCGTACGGAGAAATAAGTGTGAAAGACGTGTAGGCACGTCTCAATCTTAAGCCGTGGCGGCAGCCTTGGTGCGCCAGCCGAGTGCGAGCACGGCAATCACCACGAACACAACGAGAGTGATGACCCAAATATTGAGTAATCCATACCCCACTGCTGCAAGCACGAGACCAGCCAATGCCCCACCGCCTGCCCCCGCCAAGCTCATAACCGTGTCTGAGAAGCCTTGAACTGTGGTTCGATCTTGCGGAGCGACTGATTCGGTAAGCAAAGCACTAGAGGCAACCGTTGCTGCAGACCAACCCAGACCCAGCAGAATGAGGGCAAATGTGACCGCAGCTAGCGAATCTGGTGCAGCAAAGTTAACCAACAACGAGGCAAGCAAGATTGCTTGCCCCAGCAGAATGACTGGTTTACGGCCTATACGGTCCGCCATCCATCCAAAGACGGGTGAGAGTGCATACATTCCGGCTGTGTGAAGTGAAATCGTGAGGCCAATGAGGGGAATCACAACTCCATGCAGAGCAAGGTGAACTGGGGTCATCGCCATCACTGCCACCATCGTGGCGTGGCTCATCGCAAGTGCAAAGACAGCAACAGCTGCCGCAGGGGTTTCCGCAAGGATACGAATTGCGGCACCAAATCCTCGACGTGGAGCGATCTGCACTCCTCCATCAGCTACTGCACGTTCACGAGCTAACAACAATGGGTCTGGCCGAAGAGCGGTGAGGAAAAGTATCGCTGAGAAGAGTTGAGCAACAGCCGCAATGGCAAATGCTCCTGTCAGTGGGGGTAGTCCTAGTTCTTCGCCCAGCAGGTCCCCTGGTCCAACCAGGTTCGGACCAGCCACAACACCGATTGTTGTGGCCCAAACTACGAGCGAAAGATCTCGAGCCCGAGTCTCAGGCTTGGCAAGGTCGGCAGCAGCGAAGCGGGTTTGCAGATTCACTGCACCACCAGCGCCAAGAGTGAGCATGCTTGCCAACAACAACGGGAGGTTGTTCACCGAGGCTGAAACAATCACCATGATGGCGCCAACAAGGCCGATAGCGCCGCCTGTTGCTAGTGCGTAGCGACGACCAACACGACCTGCCAAGCGGGCAAGAGGAATGGCAAAGAGCGCTGTGCCCAGTGTTGACATGGTGGCGGAAAGACCGGCATAGGCAGGTGACCCACCAACTTCGGCGGTGAGAAGTGAACCGAGTGAGAAGGCGGCACCCATGCCCAAGCCGCCGAGAATCTGGCCGGTAGCAAGAATGCGCAACGAGCGCTTTTGAATTGCTGCATAGTCCAGAGTGGTCACCTTTAGAGGTTATACCCCTGGGGGTTTACTTGAAGCGACTAAAAATCACAATTCCAATGCCAATAAGCACCAGGAAGAAAATGGCCGAAAAGATGAAAGGCCCTGTGAAGATAGCTTCCATTAGGGAGTGATGACCTGAACAGTGCCCACTTCACTGGCAGGCATCTCAGCTGCCAAGCGGTTTGCCTCTTCGATCAGTGTGGCAACAATTTCGCTCTCAGGAACGGTCTTGACTACTTCACCCTTGACGAAGATCTGTCCCTTGCCGTTACCCGAAGCAACCCCGAGGTCAGCGTCACGAGCTTCACCAGGACCATTCACAACACAGCCCATCACGGCAACGCGAAGAGGAACTGTCATTCCCTCAAGGCCTTCAGTGACATCGTTGGCCAACTTGTAGACATCAACCTGGGCACGACCACAGCTAGGGCAGGACACGATCTCGAGCTTGCGCTCACGCAAGTTCAGCGACTGAAGAATCTGCAGACCAACCTTGACCTCTTCTGCAGGAGGGGCAGAAAGCGAAACACGGATGGTGTCACCAATGCCCTCGCCGAGAAGAATGCCAAATGCGGTAGCTGACTTGATTGTTCCCTGGAAAGCAGGGCCTGCCTCGGTCACACCGAGGTGCAGGGGCCAGTCACCGCGTTCAGCGAGTTGGCGGTATGCCTTGACCATCACGATGGGGTCATTGTGCTTGACCGAGATCTTGAAGTCGTGGAAGTCATGCTCTTCGAACAGGCTTGCTTCCCAGACAGCGCTCTCCACGAGAGCCTCTGGAGTTGCCTTGCCATACTTCTCAAGAAGTCGAGGATCGAGCGAACCTGCGTTCACGCCGATACGAATGCTGACGCCTGCTTCTTTTGCACGGCGAGCAATTTCGCCGACCTGATCGTCGAACTTACGAATGTTTCCGGGATTGACGCGAACTGCGGCACAACCTGCATCAATGGCGGCATAGACGTAGTTGGGCTGGAAGTGAATATCCGCGATAACCGGAATCTGGCTCTTCTTCGCAATGATGGGCAGTGCTTCAGCATCATCGCGGCTTGGAACAGCTACACGCACAATGTCGCAACCAGAGGCGGTGAGTTCCGCAATCTGCTGCAAAGTGGCATTGATGTTGGTGGTGGGGGTGGTGCACATGGACTGCACGCTCACCTGAGCATCTCCACCGACCAGCACCTTGCCGACCTTGATCTGGCGCGATTTGCGGCGAGGAGCAAGGACTTCAGGGGTCTTGGGCATTCCCAAATTCACAGCTGGCACGAGGTTTAGCTTACGCGTCTCTACTGAAGATGTTTAGCCAAAAATGCTGATGGGTTTGAAGATGTCCGCGTAGAGCAGAAGCGCGCTCATCGAACCCAACAACACCACGACCAGCAAGGTGAGCGGCATCAGCTTTGCAGTGTCAAACGGACCTGGATCTGGACGCCCTCGCCACTTGGCAATCTGGCGACGTGCACCCTCATAGAGAGCTCCCGCGATGTGACCACCATCCAGTGGCAGCAACGGAACCATGTTGAACACGAAGAGTGCAATATTCAGGGAAGCAAGGATGCCGATGAGGGTTGCTCCCTTGGAAACGGTGTCTACTTGATCCGTGCTGGCTACTTCACCAGCAACTCGTCCCACACCGACGATGCCGATGGGACCATTGACATCACGCTTGCCTTCACCAAAAGCGGCATTCGAGACATCAACCATGCGCTGAGGCAAGTGGAGGATCATGTTGGTCACGCTAGAAATGTTCTGGCCCATCATGGGGAATACAGCGGTGATCGGCTGCGAAGTCATGGCGTAATCAGGAGCAATGCCAATGAAGCCCACCTCTTGGATGATGGGGTTTCCAGCTGCATCTAGGACAGGAGCTCCTGCGCTGTCGAGAAGGTTGCGTTCAGCCAAAACAGGCGTAATGCTCAATGTCTTTTCAACACCATCGCGATCAACCACGATGGTCAAGGGCTTGCCCGCTGAGGCGCGAATGGTGTCAGTACCGTCGTTCCAGGTTGAGACTTTCTCTCCGTTGATGGACACGATGGTGTCTCCGGCGAGGAGACCGCCTGTGACTCCAGGCCCCTCAACAGTGCTGTCACTGCATTCAGCAGGGACACCCTCGACGGTGACGCATTGGGTCACTGCGGCAACTGAAGTTGTGGGCTGGGGTTGGCCAATCCCCACAATCAAGATGGCAAACAAGACAAATGCCAACACGAGGTTCATGAAGGGTCCGCCGACCATGATGATGATGCGCTTCCAGACTGGAAGGTTATAGAACGCGCGTGATTTATCGAGATCCACCATCGACTCGTCACTAGCTTGGCGGGCGTCCTGCACGAGCTTGCCAAAAAGCCTGCGGACCTTGTTGGTTGACTCTGTGGGCTCATCCCCCGGCGGGAACATTCCAGCCATCGAGATGTATCCGCCGAGCGGGATAGCTTTCACGCCGTACTCGGTTTCTCCAACTTTCTTAGAGAACAGGGTTGGTCCGAAGCCGATCATGTACTGTCCCACGCGCACGCCGAAGATCTTTGCGGGCACCAGGTGACCGATTTCGTGCAGACCGATAGAGATCGCCAGTCCCACGAGGAAGATGACGACGCCAAGTACGTAAAGCCAGAAAGTATCCATTAGAAAAAGGTTAACCTGACCGTCTGACAATCAACCGAGAAACGGTTAGCCACCAATAACTTCATCAGCGCGGCGACGAGCCCAGCTCTCAGCATCTAAGACTGCTTCTCTTGTGAGTGCCCCTGATGCTGGGGTGTGTTCGTCCACCACACGTTGAATTGTGGTGAGGATGTCGAGGTACCCGATCTTGCCTGCATGGAACGCCATCACGGCTTGTTCATTTGCTGCGTTGAACACGGCTGGGAAGGTCGAACCTGCAGTTCCTACCTGCTTTGCCAGCCACACGGCAGGGAAAGCTTCTTCATCAAGAGGTTCGAAGGTCCAACTCTGTGCCTGAGTCCAGTCCAGAGGCTCGCCCACCCCGGCAACCCGGTGAGGCCAGTCCAAGCCAAGGGAAATGGGAAGACGCATATCGGGTGGCGAAGCTTGAGCGATGGTTGAACCATCTACGAACTCCACCATCGAGTGCACGATGGACTGTGGGTGAACCGTCACGTCAATTCGGTCAAATGGGATGTCGAACAAGAGATGTGCTTCGATGACTTCCAAGCCCTTGTTGACCAACGTCGACGAGTTTGTAGTCACCACAAGACCCATGTCCCAGGTGGGGTGCGCGAGCGCTTCTTGTGGTGTGACATTCACGAGTGATTCACGACTACGACCACGGAAGGGACCACCCGAAGCGGTGAGAACTAACCTGCGTACCTCGGCGTGAGTTCCAGAGACCAAGGCCTGCGCAATAGCCGAGTGCTCAGAGTCAACAGGCACGATCTGACCCGGCTGAGCCAGATCAGTGACAAGCGTGCCGCCCACAATCAGGCTTTCTTTGTTTGCGAGAGCAAGTGTCTTTCCTGTCTCTAGCGCAGCAAGCGTGGGGCCGAGACCAACAGAACCTGTAATTCCATTGAGAACAACATCAGCGCTGACAGAGCGAACAAGCTCCTCTGCTTCAACGTGACCCAGTGCGATATTGCTCACACCAAACTCGGTTGCCTGCTCGTGCAGAACCTCTCGGTTGCTGCCCACAGACAAACCGACGACCTCAAAACGGTCACGGTTCGCGCGAATGACATCCAGCGCCTGGGTTCCGATAGAACCAGACGAGCCAAGGATAAGTACGCGACGCATAACAGCCATCTTTCCACTCTTCCCCTCTAGCTATGTCGTTCGGATGCGAACTAATATGGAGAGGATTGCTAAATCTGCGAAAAATCACGAATTTTTCCTGCCCAACACTCACTTTCCTCAGAGCCGAGGAAGTTAGGATTGCACTATGTCAAACACCTCTGCCCCCGCATCAGTTGCAGTAACTCAGGAACGTAAGGTTGTCACCGCGATTCCTGGTCCCAAGTCACAGGAAATGCACAAACGACGCGCTGAGGTAGTTCCTCCCGGCGTGGGTGCAGCCCTCCCCGTCTACATCGAGAACGCTTATGGCTCCATCGTTCAGGACGTTGACGGCAACCAGTTCATTGACTTCGCAACCGGCATCGGCGTCACCACGATTGGCCACGCCAACGATGCAGTAGTCGCAGCAGTTTCCGAAGCCGCAGCCCACTTCACCCACGTGTGCTTCACCGTGACCCCCTACGAGGGTTACGTCAAGGTTGCTGAGCTTCTTGCTAAGCACACTCCCGGCAACCACGCCAAGCGCACCATGCTCTGCAACTCAGGTGCTGAAGCAGTGGAGAACGCTGTCAAGATTGCCCGTAAGTACACCCGCAAGAACGGTGTTGCTGTTCTGGATCACGCTTACCACGGTCGTACCAACCTGACCATGAGCATGAACTTCAAGAACGCACCTTACGCAACAGGCTTCGGCCCCACCGCTCCCTCGATCTTCCGTGCACCAAGCTCCTACCCTTACCGCGACGGTCTGACCGGCGCAGAGGCAGCCAAGCGCACCATCACGTACCTCGAGAAGATTGTCGGCGCAGAAGACCTCGCTGTTGTCTTCGCTGAGCCCATTCAGGGTGAAGGTGGATTCATCGTTCCTGCAGATGGTTACCTTCCCGCAATCCAGGAATGGTGCACCAAGAACAACGTCGTCTTCGTAGCCGACGAAGTTCAGGCAGGTATGGCTCGTACTGGCGCGTACTTTGCCTCTGAAGGTTTTGGTTTCGTTCCTGACCTCGTCACCATCGCCAAGGGTGTCGGTGGCGGTATGCCTATCGCTGCCGTAACCGGTCGCGCCGAGATCATGGATGCATCTCACCCCGGTGGCCTCGGTGGCACCTTCGGTGGTAACCCTGTTTCTTGCGCAGCAGCAATTGCAATCTTCAGCGAAATCGAGAAGGACAACCTGCTCGACGAAGCCAAGCGCGTAGAGAAGACCCTCGGTGGTGGCCTCAAGAAGCTGCAGGAGAAGTACCCCATCATTGGTGAAGTCCGCGGAAAGGGCGCCATGCTCGCTATCGAGCTGGTCCACCCCGGAACCAAGGACCCCAACGCAGAAGCTGTAACCAAGATCGTGGCCTTCGGCGCTCAGCACGGTCTGCTCCTGCTCTCTGCTGGAACATACGGAAACGTTCTGCGCTTCCTGCCTTCAGTCAAGACCAGCGACGCACTTCTCGAAGACGCCCTCGGCGTTCTCGACGAAGCCCTCGCTTCTCTCTAAAACAACTAGATTTGAGGGGTCGCTGCGGGAACGCAGTGGCCCCTCTTTTCTTCGCAACAAAGGAATGATCATGGCTGGGACAGGAACAGTAGACACCTCTGAAGAACTTGCCGTACTCGTGCGCAATGACTTCATCGAGTCGCGCCATGCCGGCAGTGTCGTTGTCGTAGACCCAGCTGGCAAAGTCTTGTTCAGTAAGGGTGACCCCAACGCATTGGTGTTCCCCCGTTCTGCCATGAAACTCTTCCAAGCCATGGGCATTTTCTCGACAGGCCTTGAGCTCTCCCCCGAATTCACTGCCCTGGCAACCTCCAGTCATACTGGTTCGGCCGCACACGTTGAGCTGGTCAAAGAACTTCTGGCAACGGGCGGCTTCACCGAGACAGATCTCAAGTGCGCCACAGAGTGGCCCGTCAACAAGGACATGCTCAAGCAGGTTTACAAAGCAGATGGTGGCGCTCTGCCCATCTATCACTGCTGCTCAGGCAAGCACGCAGCAATGTTGCTGGCGTGCACGCACGAAGGCTGGCCAACCGAGAACTACCTGGACCGCGACCACCCACTGCAGGTTCGCATCCTCGAAGCAGTCGAATACCTCACGGGGGAAACAATCACCTCAACTGCTGTTGATGGTTGTGGTGCACCTGTTCACGCTATGCCGCTGGTGGCACTGGCATCAGGCGTGGCCAAGATGCACGCTGCTGATGACTCCACACCGCTGGGTATCAAGAATTCAGCAGAAAAGCTTTTTGAATCCATGCTCGCCCACCCTTGGATTGTGGGAGATCACGGTGAACCCGATGTGATCATCATGGAAGAACTCGGCTTTACTGCGAAATCTGGTTATGAAGGCGTCTTCATCGTCTCCACCCCAGATGGAACAACCGTGGCGACAAAGATTCTGGATGGCAACCTCCGGGTTGCACCTATTGTTGCCCTGCAAGCATTGGTTCGCGCTGGCGCACTCGAGCAAAGCAAGCTGGATGCCCTCATCCCTCGATTGCACACCGATGTGTATGGTGGCGGGAAAGTAGTGGGGCAACTTCAGACGACGTTGTAGTCGGTGAAGAGTTAGGCAGTAAGACCCAACTCATCCATACGACGTGAGTGTGCAGCAATGAGGTCGGTGAAGACGGGCTCGATGCGCTGTTCATCATCGTCACGGTTGCCAGACATGTGCAAAGCAGAACGAGCAACAAGCTGAGTGTCACCTACAAGGCGACGTCCCCACACTGCCAAGCGGGAAGACAGGGTGGGATCTTCCTCAATACCCGTCTTGAGCAAAGCCACGATTACTTCAGCAGAGCGATCTGTTTCCAGAAGAATCTCTACGCGGCCAGCGAGTGCCTTAGGAAGACCTGGAACCAGACGCACAAAGAAATCGTCCAGGAAACCAGCGGTCAGATAGACGCCCAGAAGCATTTCATACCAGTCACGGCCACCGGTGAGCTGTTCAAACTTGTCAATGGCAGGAGCGAAGGGCTCCATCGCTTCTGCGGGGTCGACCTTCTTCTTGCGAAGTTCAGCAACCAGCCCGTGGTGCTTGGCCAACACTTCTCCCGCTGCAGCACTCAAACCCTCTTTAGCTTCAAGAGTGGGAGCTGCTGTGACCGCACGGGTCAAGGACTCAAAGACAGCAAGTTCGAAGTAAGCAACCTGGGCAAGGAAGGGAACGACATCGGGGGTCATATCCTTCAGATCGACCTTGTCTTCGCGTTCTACCTTCTCTTGACGTGGCTTCAGGGTAGGGGCAACGACTCTGCGCTTGCGCATGCCAAACCAAGAAAAGACCACGCATCAAGCCTATGCCTAAACGGGCATACGAGCGAGGCGAGATAGGCTTGATACGTCGCTACCGGCATCGGATCGGTAGCCCTACGCCTGTGTGACGAATAAAAAGGCGTAGAACCTTTTTATAACGACAGGCACTTTGTGACTTTTGCAGATTTAAATATCGACGCGGACATTGTTGAAGCGTTGGCTTCCAAGGGAATTCTTGAACCCTTCCCCATTCAAGAGCAGACCATCCCCCTCGCTTTGGGCGGTCAGGACATCATTGGCCAGGCAAAGACTGGTACCGGTAAAACCTTCGGTTTCGGCCTACCCATCATCCAGCGCCTGGGAACCAACCCCGGCCCCGGCGTGAAGGTGCTTGTTGTTGTGCCCACCCGTGAACTCTGTGTTCAGGTTGCGGAAGACATGGAACTAGCCACCTCCAACCGCGAGACCAAGGTTGTTTCTATCTACGGTGGAAAGTCTTATGAAGGCCAGGTTGAACAGCTCAAGGCTGGCGCCCAGATTGTGGTCGGAACCCCCGGTCGTTTGCTTGACCTGGCCAACCAGCGTTTACTCTCCCTTGCCGAGATCGAAGAAATCGTTCTCGATGAGGCAGACAAGATGCTTGACCTCGGCTTCTTGGCTGACATCGAGAAGATTTTCTCTCAGACTCCCCCCAAGCGTCACACCATGCTGTTCTCCGCAACCATGCCTGGCCCCATCGTGGCTTTGGCTCGTCGCTTCATGAACAACCCCATCCACATTCGTGCCACCGATCCTGATGAGGGTCTGACTCAGGCCAACATCAAGCACTTGGTCTACCGCGCACACAACATGGACAAGGACGAGGTGATTGCTCGTATCCTTCAGGCTGAGGGACGCGGCAAGACCGTCATCTTCACCCGTACCAAGCGTGCTGCATCACGTTTGGTTGAAGAACTGACCGACCGCGGCTTCCCCGCCGTTGCCGTGCACGGTGATCTCAACCAGGAGCAGCGTGAACGTGGCATGGCCCAGTTCAAATCCGGCAAGAAGGAAATCCTCATTGCTACGGACGTGGCAGCTCGAGGTATTGACGTGGATGACGTCACTCACGTGATCAACCACACCATTCCTGACGAAGACCAGACCTACTTGCACCGCGCAGGCCGAACTGGCCGTGCTGGCAAGACCGGTATTGCAGTGACCTTCGTGGACTGGGAAGACCTGCACAAGTGGGCACTGATCAACAAGGCTCTCGAGTTCGGTCAGCCCGAACCCACCGAGACTTACTCCTCGTCTCCTCACCTCTTCACCGACCTCAACATCCCTACCGATGCCAAGGGTCGCCTCAAGTCCACCCCTCCCACCAAGACCGCCGAGGGCCACACTGGCCGTCAGCGTGATGGCGAGAAGCGTGAAGGTTCGGGTGACCGTAACCGTCGCCGCGTGAACAACCCACCCAAGCACGTCAGCCCCGAAGGCACTCACGGCGTTGCCGGCGGTGCTCACGACGGCCGTGGTGAAGAACACCACGACGGCAACAACCCTTCTCGCACGCGCACACGTAACCGTCGTCGTGGCCCAGGTCTCGGCGGAGCATAAGTAGTTCGTTCATGAACATCGGCGAAGATGAAATAGCGCTGTTGGTGCGGGTTATTCCGCTTGCCATCGGTGCTTCCTTCACTCCGTCGTTGTTGGGTCTTCAGCTGCTCTCAACCAGCTCATCGAAGTGGATTCGTCGCAGCATTGCTGTGGCATCCGGTTCGGGTAGTGCGTTCCTACTGGCGTGTATTTTGCTCACCGCTGGCTTTGCCACGCTTCCCAAGCCAGCCCAACACTCCCCCGACATTATTGGCGGAATTGTCTGGGCAACTGCTGCTGTGGTGTTGACCGGAGTCGCAGTGTGGTTATTTATTCCTCACCGCGACTTGGCAAAAAAGGCAGAACAGGGCCTGACTAACCGCATAGCAAAAGCCAAGACCGTGACCTTCTTTGCATTCGCTTTTGCACTGAGCATCAAAGACATCACGAGCTTCGCCATGCTGGTTCCCGCTATTCACGATGTGACTGCGGCGCGCATTCCCTGGTGGCTTCAACTCCCCACGGTTCTCTTGGTCTATATCCTCGCGATGGTGCCGGTATTGCTTCCGCCACTGTGGCGTTTGATTCGCGGCGAAAAAGGCAATGTGCAGTTGACCAAAATGTTCCACTACACAATGGATCACCAGTTCCAGATTCTGGGCGTCATTGCTGCCATCTTTGCTATTTACTGCGCACTGATTGCCATTGGCCCCAACGAGTTTGCACTGATTGGGTAGTTGGAGAAACACATGTATTCAGCACAGTTCATTTTCAAGCCCGGAACCTATGACGACGAGTTCTATCGACTTGATGACGCCATTGAAGAATTCGTGCAGGCGATGCCTGGCTACCTCGGCGTTGAGCGTTGGCTTGCCCCAGAAGGTGGAGTGAAGAACTCCATTTACTACTTCGCGGACAAAGAGACTCTGACGGAGTTCTCTCGTTTCCCCGACCACCTCACCGCCAAAGCTGGCGTTCAGCGCTGGTATGACGGATACGAAGTTGTCATTTCAGAGGTCGTCGCCGCCTACGGCGACGGCAAGATTGAAAGCATCGCCTCAAGCGTTAAAGGCAAAGGTTCTTTCTACGCAGGATAACTCGGCGAAGCGCCAGTTCCCTGCTCGATAATCTTTGCCAACATTTCTGGCTCGGTGGTGAATTCTCCGGGCTGGTTGGGCTTGCCCGTGCCGTGGTAATCACTTGATCCCGTAATGATCAATCCACGTTCCTGACAGATCTCACGCAGAATCGTCTTGCCCGGTTCCATGTTTTCGCGGTGTTCAATTTCGTAGCCGCCCAGACCAGCATCGATCAATCGATCGATGTATTCCATCGGGGCAACACGACCCTTCGTGGTGGGGTGGGCCATCACAGGAACGCCGCCAGCAGCACGAATGAGCTTCACTGCCGAAACGGGATCAAGGGCATATTGAGAAACGTAGTAGGGGCCATTCTTCGACAGGATGCCATCGAAGGCCTCACCGCGTTCCCCAATAATCCCTTGTGCAACAAGAGCATCAGCCAAGTGGGGTCGACCTAAAGACTTTCCTGAAGCAGCGACCTGTTCCATCACGTGTTCCCACGTGATGTCATAGTCAGCACCGACGTTCTCGGTCATCTGACGGAGGCGGTTCTCGCGGTCATTCTGAAGTTTGTCCAGCTCCTGCGCGAGAGGGGCAAAGTTGGGATCCACAAGATACGCCAAGATATGGATGCTGCCGTGCTCGATGCGGGAGCTGAACTCCATGCCAGGAATAAAAGTCATCCCTAAACGCAGACACTCTTCGCGGGCTTCATCCCAGCCATCTGCGGTGTCATGGTCGGTGAGAGCCATGGTGCGAACGCCAGCAGCGTGCGCTTCCCGAACTACCTCAGTGGGAGAACCGGTGCCATCAGAGACATTGCTGTGGAGGTGCAGGTCGATAGGGCCTTGGGCTCTCAAGAATGCTTCCACCCTTTCACTCTATGCCTGACTGGGGACAAGCGAGCACTTTCTTGAGCGAGCAGTGCCAGACTGGATGCATGAACTCCGAGGAAGCAACCCACGAGGTCCCCAAAGGCACTGAAAACCGCTCCACAACGCCCGGTTCAGACACCTTCAAGCACTACATCTCTAGCCAGTGGGCTGATCGTGCTGAAGAAATCCCGGCCCCTCGCGAACAAGCTTCGTTTGCTGCAGCACGTCGTGCTGAACTGAGCAAGAAATACCCAGGCAAGCGTCTGGTGATTCCTGCCGGAGCAATGAAGCGTCGCAGTAATGACACGTTCTTTCACTTCCGAGCCGATTCAGCCTTTAGCTGGCTGACAGGTTGGGGTTCCGACAGCGAACCTGACTCTGTTCTTGTGATGGAGCCCACTGCATCTGGTCATGAGTCCACCTTGTATTTCCGCGAGCGCGCCGGCCGTGACTCTGACGAGTTCTATGCCAACAGCGACATTGGTGAGTTTTGGATTGGCCCTCGCCCTTCACTGACTCAGGTCGCTGGAGATCTCGGCATTGCCACTCGCCACCTGGATGAACTTCCTGCCAAGGATGCAGAAGTAACAGAGCTCCCTAGTGACCTGGCTCAAGATCTCTCTGAGATGCGTTTGGTCAAGGATGAGTTTGAAATCAACGAGATGCGCGAAGCGGTTGCGGCAAGCATCCGAGGCTTTGCCGACATTGCTCGCGTATTGCCTGCGATTGCGGGTAATCAGCGCGGTGAACGTTTGGTGGAAGGCGCATTTGCCTCCCGTGCTCGCTTGGAAGGCAACGGTGTCGGTTACAACACCATTGCTGCCAGTGGTGCCCACGCCTGCATCCTGCACTGGGTGACCAATGATGGAGTGGTCAATGACGGCGATCTCATCTTGATTGACGCGGGCGTGGAGCGCGATAGCTACTACACGGCAGACGTCACCCGCACCCTGCCCGTGAATGGAACCTTCACTCCTATTCAGCGCAAGGTCTATGAAGCAGTGCGAGAAGCAGCTGATGCAGCCTTCGCCATGGTGAAGCCCGGCATTACTTTCCGCGATGTTCACAACACTGCCATGGGCGTGATTGCGAAGAAGACTGCTGAATGGGGCTTGCTCCCTGTCACTGCTGAAGAGGCCCTGCTGCCTGAAAACGGTCATCACCGTCGTTACATGGTTCATGGCACGAGTCACCATTTGGGTATTGATGTGCACGACTGCGCCCAGGCACGTCGTGAGATGTATATGGACGGCATCGTGAAGGAAGGCATGATCTTCACGATTGAGCCTGGTCTCTACTTCCAGCCCGATGACCTGACCGTTCCAGAGGAATACCGTGGCATTGGTGTCCGTATTGAGGATGACATTCTGGTCACTGCCACAGGAGCTGAGAACCTCACTATTGCCTTGCCTCGAACAGCTGACGACGTGGAAGCATGGCTTGCTCCCCACGCAGCTGCCGCGAAAGCGCAGAAAGCTGCTCAGATCAAAGCAGACGCACTCGCCAAGAAGAAGCGGAAGTAATCATGACCAAGCGCAGTGTCGGTAGTTGGATTGTCATTGCGCTGTTCACGGTCAGTGGTGTTCTGCACCTGGTCTCACCCGGTGGCTTTCTCTGGTTGATGCCACCCGAGCTAGGTGAGAGCACAAACCTCGCGCTGGTCTATGTCAGCGGTGTTGTTGAACTGGCATGCGCACTGGGTCTGCTGATGCGTTGGCGCTGGGCACCAATGCTCACGGTGCTGACCTTGCTCGCAGTGTGGCCAGCAAATATTTGGTATGCCTTCGACCAACTGGGATCAGATAACACCGCGCTTACAGTCGCTGCCTGGGTGCGTCTCCCCCTGCAGATTCCTCTGCTCTGGTGGGCGTGGAAGTCGCCTACCCGAGTAACTAGCTCGACGTAATTAACTCCGCCGTCCGAGCAAGCACATCTCTACACACCACAATGGCAGGACTGTTTGCACTTGCTCGCCGGGCTGCGGTGAACACCGTCCTGCGTGGATTACCCGGCAGGTCAATGAGTTCCACCGTCACCGGGCGTCCAACCCAGGCAAGTCCCGTGAGCAAGGCCACGGCATTGCCCGACTCCACCAGGCGAATATGCGCTTGGATATCTGCCGTTTCAAATTGAACGTCAGGTTCAAAGCCGGCCTGGCGGCAGGCTTGTTCTGCCCAGTGGCGTGAGGCTGTGCCACGAGGTTCCATCACCCAGGGCAAGCCAGCGGTGTCTGCCAGAGTCTTGATGTTGTGCTCGGATACAAGCTTCTTCGAGACCCCCAAACGAATGGGGTCGGTGGTCAGATCCACACGGTCTAGCTCCGGGTGGCGTGGAGCTGCATGGCCCGGGTATTGCTCAGCGATCACGAGATCGAAGTCTCTGGTCCAGGTGGCATGGAGGGCAGCTTCTGGCTCTTGCTGAGTTACTTCCAAGCGCATCTCGGGATATTCAGAGCGAACCAACGTCAGCGCATCTGGAAGAAGCGCAAGAGCTGCCGATTGGAACACTGCCAAGCGCACTAATCCGGCAGGACGCTCAAGCGATGTCGTGACCTCGGCTTCTGCCTGCTCGAGTACTTCAAGAACGGTGGATGTGTGAGCCACGAGGATCTCTGCTTGAGGTGTCAGTGTGACACGGCGTCCACTCTTGCGGAGGAGTGGAACACCTACTTCCTTTTCCAGCAGTGCAAGCTGCTGGGAAACAGCAGAGGGGCTGTAATTGAGAGCTTCTGCCACCTCTGCGAGGGTGCCCCGAAGCTTGACTTCACGCAGTAGACGAAGACGTCTCAGGTCGAGCATGGCACCTCCCAATAAGTTAAGTAATTCTAATGAGTATTAGTAACTAATGTGCGCTTTTCCTTAAGCCTTATGGGCACCAGACTTAGTACATGACTTCTGACGCTCTCTCGCCCGAACTCGCCACCGAATCCATCGCGCTTGTGCGCAAATGGCTGACCGAAGCTCAGGGCTTCCCAGTTGACTCCAGTGCCGTGATGCTGGCTGGCGTCTTGAAGGACCCCAACGGTCTGGCCTTCACCGTGGGCTTCGTGGATGGCGTTGTGCGCCCCGAAGATTTGCGCGTTGCTGCCCGCAACTTGAAAGAACTCGCTCCCAAGGTTCCTGCCTTCCTGCCCTGGTATATGCGTGCCGCTGTGCGCGTGGGTGGTCTTGTTGCCCCGATTCTTCCTGGGGTTGTCATCCCCATCTCTCGCAAGGTTCTGCGCAACATGGTGGGCCACCTCATCGTGGACGCGACCGACGCCAAGCTGGGCGGCGCAATCGCCAAGCTGCGCAAGCCCGGTGTTCGCCTCAACGTCAACCTGCTCGGTGAAGCAGTCCTCGGCGAGCGCGAAGCTGCTCGCCGCCTCGAAGGAACCCGTGCACTCCTCGCCCGTGATGATGTCGACTACGTCTCCATCAAGGTGTCTTCTACCGTTGCTCCCCACTCTGCATGGGCATTCGAGCAGGATGTGGATCACGTGGTTGAACGCCTGCTCCCCCTGTTCCACCTCGCAGCCGAAAGCCCCACTCCCAAGTTCATCAACTTGGACATGGAAGAGTTCAAGGATCTCGACATCACCATTGAGGTGTTCACTCGTATCTTGGATCGTCCTGAGCTCCTGAACCTCGAAGCCGGCATCGTGCTGCAGGCGTACCTGCCTGATGCACTGGCCGCCATGATCCGCCTGCAGGAATGGTCTGCTGCTCGCCGCGCCCGCGGCGGAGCTGGCATTAAGGTTCGTGTGGTCAAGGGAGCAAACCTCCCCATGGAACGCGTGGAAGCTGCCCTGCACGACTGGCCACTTGCTACCTGGCACACCAAGCAGGACAGCGACACCAACTACAAGCGCGTGATCAACTACGCCCTGCACCCTGACCGCATTGGGAACGTCCGCATCGGTGTTGCCGGCCACAACCTTTTTGACGTGGCCTATGCCTGGCTTCTTGCCGGTAAGCGTGCCGTTCAGTCAGGTATTGAATTCGAGATGCTCCTGGGTATGGCTCAAGGCCAAGCAGAAGCTGTGAAGAAGGATGTGGGCGGACTTCTGCTCTACACACCCGTTGTTCACCCTGCAGAGTTTGACGTGGCCATTGCCTACCTGATTCGCCGTCTTGAAGAAGGCGCCAGCCAGGACAACTTCATGTCTGCCGTGTTTGAGCTTTCTGCCAACGAAGGTTTGTTTGCTCGCGAGGAGACACGCTTCTTGAACTCGCTGGCAGAGCTCGATGAGACTGTCCCCGCTTCTCACCGCGTGCAGGACCGCACCAAGCCAGCCAAGCCCATGCCAACTGACCGTTTCGAGAATGCAGCGGACACAGACCCGGCGATTGCCGCGAACCGCGCCTGGGGTGATGGCATTCTCTCTCGCATTGCTTCCTCGCAGCTGGGTAATGACACTGTTGCCACGCACACCATCAACACAGAAGCAGAGCTCGAGAAAGTCTTTGCCACCGCAACTGGCTCTGGCGCATCATGGCGAACACGCTCCGCCGAAGAACGTGCAGAGATCCTTCACCGTGCCGGTGAGATTCTTGAAGCACGTCGTGCTGACTTGATGGAAGTAGCAGGTAGTGAAACGGGCAAGACTCTCGACCAGTCTGACCCTGAGGTCACTGAAGCTATTGACTTTGCTCACTACTACGCCGAGCAGGCAAAGAAGCTCGGCCGCATCTCCGGTGCTGAGTTTGTTCCTGCTGGTTTGACCGTGGTTACTCCCCCATGGAACTTCCCTGTTGCGATCCCAGCAGGGTCAACGCTTGCAGCACTTGCTGCCGGTTCTCCCGTCATTATCAAGCCCGCAGCACAGGCACGTCGTTGTGGTGCTGTCATGGTGGAGGCTCTGTGGGAGGCAGGCGTTCCTCGTGATACCCTCCAGCTGGTCAACATGGGTGACCGCGCCCTGGGTAGCAAGCTGGTTTCAGATCCTCGTGTTGACCGCGTCATCCTGACCGGTGGCTACGAAACAGCAGAACTGTTCCGTTCTCTCCGCAACGATCTCCCCCTGTTGGCAGAAACCAGCGGCAAGAACGCCATCATCGTCACCCCGAGTGCTGACCTCGACCTTGCTGCGAAGGATGTAATTTACTCCGCCTTTGGTCACGCGGGCCAGAAGTGCTCGGCCGCATCGCTCGTTGTCCTGGTTGGATCTGTTGCCACCTCGCAGCGTTTCCGCAACCAGCTCATTGATGGTGTTTCTAGCCTCAAGGTCGGCTACCCCCAGGACGCCACCACCCAGATGGGACCCATCATTGAGCCTGCCAAGGGCAAGCTCCTTTCTGCACTGACCTCAGTAGGTAAAGGTGAGAAGTGGCTCGTTGAGCCCAAGCAGCTCGATGAAACCGGAAAGCTCTGGTCTCCAGGTGTGCGCGACGGCGTCAAGGCTGGCAGCGAATACCACCTGACCGAATACTTCGGTCCTGTGCTGGGCATCATGACCGCGCGCACCTTGGAAGAAGCCATCGCACTGGTCAACGCCATTGACTACGGCCTCACTTCGGGCATCCACTCCCTGGATGCTGACGAAGTAGGCCTCTGGCTGGACTCGATCCAGGCAGGAAACCTCTACGTCAACCGCGGCACCACCGGTGCCATCGTGCAGCGCCAACCCTTCGGCGGATGGAAGAAGTCTGCTGTGGGCGCTGGAACCAAGGCCGGTGGCCCCAACTACCTCTTTGGCCTGGGCAACTGGGAGATTGCTGCCACGGCAGATATCGGCCAGGCACCCACCTCCAAGCATGTACTGACTCTGTTGGACGCTATCGAGCGCTCGGAGACCCTCAATGGCGGCGAGCTCGCCTGGATCCGTCAAGGAACGAGCCTGGACCAGTTCGCCTGGTCTACCGAGTTCGGTCAGGCAGTTGATGTGTCCCAGCTCGGAGTGGAACGCAACGTGTTCCGTTACCGCTCAGTGCCCACTCAGATTCGCTTGATGGAAGAGGGCAGCCCAGTTGAACTCTTCCGAGTCGTGCTTGCTGCCATGCGCGCAGAATCGAACTTCACCGTCTCTGTTCCTGGAACTCTCAATGAGCGTTACATGTGGGCTCTCCAGGCAACCGGGATTCGTGTTGACCAGCGTTCTGACCAGTCGTGGCTCAAGAGCCTCAACGAGCTTGATCTGACCAACGCACGCATCCGTTTGATTGGTGGCTCAGCATCACAGATCACCGCGGTGACCAACGGTCGCCCAGATGTCGCCGTCTATGCCGGACCCGTTCTTTTGGCGGGCCGCATTGAGATGCTTCCCTTCCTGCGTGAGCAGGCTGTGAGCATCACTGCACACCGCTTTGGAACTCCTAACCACCTCAGCGACGCCTTGATCTAAACATCGTTGTTCACACACTGTTTGCGCCTCTCTAAGGGGCGCAAACAGTGCTTAACGGGTAGGTTAGAGACGTGACTGGAACACGAGTATTTGTAGCGCGCCTAACTGGCAGCGGCGTATTTGACCCCGCGGGTGACCGCCTGGGTCGTATTCGTGATGTCCTCGTGGTCTACCGCAAGGACAATGCACCTCGCGTCGTTGGCCTCTTGGCTGAACTTCCCGGTAAGCGTCGCGTCTTTATCTCTATTGGTCGCGTCTCCAGCATTGGCAGCGGTCAGGTCATCACGACCGGCCCCATTTCTGACCGCAAGTTCGAACAGCGTGGTGGCGAAGTTCGTCTGCTGGCTGAATTCTTAGGCCGTAAGGTCACCTTCAACGACGGTTCCGGCGAAGCTGAAATCGAAGACGCTGCTATCGAAGAGACTGGTCCCGGCGAATGGGCCATCAGCCAGCTCTTTGTGCGTCGTCCCCGCCAGGCAGGTGCACCTTTTGCGAAGGGCCCCACTGCTCTTGTTCCCTGGTCTCTCATTACCGAGAAGACCGAAGACGGCGAACCACAATCTGCTGAAGCTCTCATTGCTTCCTACTCCGAACTCCGCCCTGCTGACTTGGCAAACACCCTGCTGGATCTGCCACAGGAGCGCATGCTTGAAGTTGCTGAAGAGCTCCCCGATGACCGTCTCGCTGACGTTCTCGAGGAAATGGACGAGAGCGACCAGATTGAGATCATGGCTCAGCTCGACGACGAGCGTGCTGCGGACGTTCTCGATGAGATGGAGCCCGATGACGCGGCCGACCTCATCGCCCAGTTGCCTGAAGAGCGTGGTGAACACCTCCTTGAGCTGATGGAGCCTGAGGAAGCAGACGACGTTCGTTTGCTGCTGAGCTTCGGCGCTGACACTGCCGGTGGTTTGATGACCCCCGAGCCCATCATCTTGTCTGCAGAATCAACTGTTGCCGAAGGTTTGGCCATGATTCGCCGTAATGAGACTGCACCTGCCTTGGCAGCAGCAGTCTGCATTACGCTGCCTCCCTATGAATCCCCCACGGGACGCTTCTTGGGCATGGTTCACTTCCAGCGCATGCTGCGTTACCCACCACACGAGCGCTTGGGTGCTCTCATTGACCCCGGTCTTGAGCCCATCTCGGTGGACACTCCTGCTGCTGAGGTTTCTCGTATTCTTGCCAGCTACAACCTGGTTTCTGTTCCTGTCATCGACGAAAACCACCGCCTTGTTGGCGTGGTCACCGTCGATGACGTGCTCGACTACTTGCTCCCTGATGACTGGCGCAGCCACGACGACGAAGACACTCCTGCCTCGGCAGCGATGAGTAAACGTGCGCCGAAGAAGCGTCCGGCAACAAAGAGTGCTGCACCTGCAGCAAAGCCCGCAACCCGAGGAAGGAGGGGCTGACATGGCACGAAGCAACCGTCACGATGAAAGCTTCGACTCCCCCAAAGGTTTCAGCGCGCTGAACCCACGTCCCTCTCGCTCGAGGGACCGCTTTGGTCGATTCACCGAAACCATTGCTCGAGGCATGGGTACTCCATGGTTCCTGCTGGGCCTCACCATCTTTGCTGTGGTGTGGATGTTGTTCAACACTTTTGCACCCGTTGAATGGCGCTTTGACTCCTACGCCATTGGCTTCACTGCTCTGACTCTGATCCTGTCGTTGCAGGCGTCTTATGCAGCCCCCATGATCCTGCTGGCGCAGAACCGCCAGGATGACCGTGACCGTGTTCAGTTTGAGCAGGACCGCCAGCGCGCTGAGCGCAACCTTGCTGACACCGAATACCTTGCACGTGAGGTTGTTGCCCTGCGCCTGGCAATGAAGGACATGGCTACCAAGGACTTCATCAAGGCTGAACTGCGTGCCCTGCTCGAGGAACTCGAGAAGGATGACGAACCGGCCAAGCCTGTTGCCAAGAAGCCTGTGACTCAAGCTCCAGCAAAGAAGCCCACCACGCGTCCTGCAACTCGTTCTGCCAAGTAACACGTGAGCAATCACACAGAGTTAGTTCGTGAGGCTGCGGGGGCAGTAATCGACCCCGAGCTTCGCCGCAGCCTGGCTGATCTCGGCATGATCGGTGCTGTCTCTACTCAGAACAACACGGCATCTGTTGAGGTTCGCCTGACGATTGCCGGCTGCCCAGCAGCGCAGAAGATCGAAAGCGATGTTCGTGCTGCAGCTGAGAGCGTCAATGGCATAGACGATGTCACGGTGGATGTTCAGGTAATGACGGCCGAAGAACGTGCTGAACTTCTGGGTCGCCTGCGCCCCAGCGGAGCAAAGCAGAACCCCTTCGGTCCTGGCACGCTCACCCGCGTTATTGCCGTCACCAGCGGCAAGGGTGGCGTGGGGAAGTCCACCATGACCGCAAACCTTGCTGCAGCACTAGCGACACAAGGTTTCCGCGTGGGCATCTTGGATGCAGACGTCTATGGCTTCTCCATCCCTGCGCTGATGGGACTCGCTCCAGGCGGAGTAGCCGCCAAGCCCACGCGTCTGGATGACATGATCGTGCCACCTGTGGGTCATGACGTGAAGGTCATCAGCATTGGCATGTTCGTAGAGAACGCCAATGCCGCAGTTGCCTGGCGTGGCCCCATGTTGCAGCGCACGATTACCCAGTTCCTCACAGACGTTTACTTCGGTGACCTGGACTTCCTCCTACTCGACCTGCCTCCTGGCACTGGAGATGTGGCGATCACCGTGGGTCAGCAGTTACCTAATGCAGAAGTGCTTGTCGTGACCACGGGTCAGACTGCTGCCAGCGAGGTTGCTGTTCGTGCCGGCGTCGTTGCACGCCAAACCGGCCAGCGCATCTTGGGCGTGGTGGAGAACATGGGTCCCCTGGTCTTGCCTGATGGTTCAACACTTGCACTGTTTGGTGAGGGTGGTGCTGAGACGGTTGCTAATGAACTCAGCGTTGGCCAAGACAAGGCCGTTGAGGTACTTGCCAAGATTCCGTTGAGCTTAGGGCTTCGCGAAGGCGGCGACGAGGGAACCCCCATCGTGCTATCGAATCCGGCAGATCCTGCAGCTCAGGCCATTACAGAACTGGCCCGCGTGATTGCTCACAGCGGGCCCAGTCGTGCAGGAATAAACCTGGGAATTACTCCGGCTTAGTTCCCGATGTAGCTCATCACGTGCTTGATGCGGGTGTAGTCGTCAAAGCCGTAACCGGAGAGGTCCTTGCCGTAACCGGAGTGCTTGAAGCCACCGTGAGGCATCTCCGCAACGATGGGGATGTGGGTGTTGATCCACACGACACCAAAGTCGAGCTTCTTTGCCATGCGCATTGCGCGGCCGTGGTTCTGAGTCCACACCGATGAAGCTAGGGCATAGTTCACGTCATTAGCCCAGGTCAATGCCTGTGCTTCATCGGTGAACTTCTGCACGGTCATGACGGGGCCGAAGATCTCGTTCTGGATGGCCTCATCGGTCTGCTTGAGACCGGAGATGATGGTTGCTTCGTGGAAGTAACCACGAGAATCCACCCGGTTACCACCGAGCTCGATGGTGGCATTGTCAGGAAGACGCTCAATGAAGCCCTGGACCTGTGCCATCTGGTTCACGTTGTTGACAGGACCAAACATGGTGCTGGCATCTAGAGGTGAACCGGTGATGGCGTTTGCTCGGGCATATTTGACCAACTCAGCCATGAACTCGTCATAGATACCTGCTTGCACGAGCAGACGCGTTGCTGCGGTGCAGTCCTGACCTGCGTTGAAGTAGCCAGCGCCGACAATGCCTTCTACTGCAGAAGGAATATCTGCATCATCGAAGACGATGACGGGTGCCTTACCTCCCAGTTCGAGGTGGACGCGCTTGAGGTCGGTTGCGGCACTCTTGGCCACTTCCATACCTGCACGCACTGAACCCGTAATGGAGATCATCTGAGGTGTTTTGTTCTCCACCATGGCCTTGCCGGTGTCACGGCTTCCCATCACGGCGTTGAATACACCAGCTGGAAGGAATTCTGAAGCCATCTCTGCCAACAGCATGGTGGAGGCAGGAGTGGTGTCAGAAGGCTTCAAGACAATGGTGTTTCCTGCAGCAATGGCAGGGGCGAACTTCCACACCGCCATGTTGAGGGGGTAGTTCCAGGGGGTGACCTGGCCGATGACACCAATAGGTTCGCGGCGAATCATCGAGGTGTGGTCGGCCATGTATTCGCCGGCGGACTTGCCTTCGAGGTGACGTGCTGCAGTGGCAAAGAAGCGGATCTGGTCCACCGAGGGCATGATTTCGTATTCCACGAGAGTCTCAAGTGGCTTACCGGTGTCCTTGGACTCCACTTCAGCAAACTCACGTGCACGCGACTCCATCGCATCTGCAATGCGGAACAATGCCAGGGAACGCTCACTGGGGGTGGTGTCTCCCCAGGCGTCGAATGCTGTTGCCGCGGCGCCATAGGCGTCGGCAACATCCTTCTCATTAGAGATGGGGCTGGTGGCATACACCTCTTCAGTGGCGGGGTTGAGAATGTCCAGACGTTCATCCGAGCTGGATTCCACAAACTGACCGTTGACGAAGTTCTTCAATGCGTGAGTACTCATGAACTCAGCATAAGGCGAAAACCGATAGTAAAAGAAGGGCTTTTCTGAGGATTTCGTAGTTTTATCCACATAAAAGTGCGGTTTCACTTGCTTCGGGTGTTTTTTCCTGTCAGAATCAACCCCATGAACTCAAAGTCTCGCGCCGCGCAGCTCGATGATGTGTCCAAAGCCATCATCGAACAGCTGCAAGAAGACGGTCGCCGCTCCTATGCCGAAATCGGCAAAGCGGTAGGGCTGTCTGAGGCTGCTGTTCGACAGCGAGTTCAGAAACTCACCGATGCCGGCGTTATGCAAGTAGTCGCCGTGACCGACCCCATGCAATTGGGGTTCTACCGCCAAGCAATGATTGGTTTGCGCTGCTCGGGTGACACCCGCGCTATCGCTGACCAGCTGGCCGCATTAGAAGCCGTCGATTACGTGGTGCTCACCGCCGGGTCATTCGACATCATGGCTGAAGTTGTCTGTGAGTCTGACGAAGATCTCATCAATCTTCTCAACGAACAGATCCGAAAGCTTGAGGGCGTGGTTTCAACCGAAACTTTCGTATACCTCAAGCTCCACAAACAGTTATATAACTGGGGAACGCGATAAAAAATGCCGTTATTCACCTCTCGGAAGAACAAGACTGCAGCACATGTTGCAGCACCCGCACATGTTGTTACTCCTGCTGCAGCAGAGGCAGAGAAGCCTTATGTAGCACCTGTGTATGACAACAAGGACCTTCAGAAGAAGGCCAGCGACCACCTGTGGATGCACTTCACACGTCAGTCGGTCATGCACGAAAACGGTGTGCCCATCATCGTCAAGGGTGACGGTCACATGATCACCGACATCCAGGGCAAGAGCTACATCGACGGCCTCTCTGGTCTGTTCGTTGTTCAGGCAGGTCACGGACGTAAGCGTCTGGCTCAGGCAGCTGCCAAGCAGGCAGAAGAGCTCGCCTTCTTCCCCATCTGGTCTTACGCTCACCCCTCCGCTATTGAGCTGGCTGACCGCCTCGCTGACTACGCACCTGGCGACCTGAACAAGGTCTTCTTCTCCACCGGTGGTGGTGAAGCTGTTGAAACCGCTTTCAAGCTGGCTAAGCAGTACTGGAAGAAGATGGGCAAGCCCACCAAGCACAAGGTGATTTCTCGCTCTGTTGCGTATCACGGAACACCTCAGGGTGCTCTCTCGATCACTGGTATCCCCGCGATGAAGGAAATGTTCGAGCCTTTGGTTCCTTCCACCTTCCGCGTGCCCAACACCAACTTCTACCGCGCAGAACAGCACGCCGATGACCTCTACGCATTCGGTCAGTGGGCAGCAAACCGCATCGAAGAGATGATTGAGTTCGAAGGCCCTGACACTGTTGCAGCTGTCTTCCTCGAGCCCGTTCAGAACTCCGGTGGCGCGTTCGCACCACCTCCCGGATACATGGAGCGCGTGCGCGAGATCTGCGACAAGCACGACGTCCTCATGGTTTCGGATGAGGTTATCTGTGCATTCGGTCGTATCGGTGAAATGTTTGCCTGCAACGCGTATGGCTACGTTCCCGACATGATCACCTGCGCCAAGGGTATGACCAGTGGTTACTCCCCTATCGGTGCAACCATCATCTCCGACAAGATCTACGAGCCCTTCTCCAAGGGCACCAGCTACTTCCCCCACGGTTACACCTTCGCCGGTCACCCCGTGTCGGCAGCTGTTGCTCTCGAGAACCTCAACATCTTCGAAGAAGAGAAGCTCAACGAGAACGTGCGCACCAACTCGCCACTGTTCCGTGCAGAGCTGGAGAAGCTCCTCGACATCCCCATCGTCGGTGACGTGCGTGGTGACGGTTACTTCTTCGCAATCGAGCTCGTCAAGGACAAGGCCACCAAGGAGACCTTCAACGATGACGAGTCCGAGCGTCTCCTCCGTGGCTTCCTCTCCAAGGCTCTCTACGACGCAGGTCTGTTCTGCCGTGCAGATGACCGTGGAGACCCCGTAGTTCAGCTTGCTCCACCGCTGACTATTGGACCCAAGGAGTTCACTGAGATCCGCGAAATTCTTGAGGGTGTCCTCAAGGAAGGCGCGAATATCGTCTAAGACTCTGGCTCGGTAGGGTTTCGTCGCCACTACCTGATGTCAGTATCCCAATGGGGCTGCTACCGCATGCGGTGGCAGCCCCATTATCTTTGTAGGTATGACCTCCACCTTTGCCACGATTGATTCCCCTCTGGGTCGTATTGAGCTGACCAGCGATGGCGAAGCCATCACCTTTCTCAGCATTGAAGGCGTAGAGGGTTCTCCTCATGGGCGCTTACAGCATGGCGGTCGCCCGGGTGATCCGGACAAGGTGATTAAGCAGGCCACCAAGGAACTCGGCGAATACTTCGCTGGTAAACGACAGGACTTTGATGTTCCCGTGAAGCTGGTGGGAACCGAATTCCAGCAGGCCATCTGGCATGAGCTCCTCGCTATTCCTTATGGCGGACATGCCTCTTATGGTGATTTGGCAGCTCGCGCAGGCAACCCCAAGGCAGCTCGTGCTGTGGGAGGTGCTGTGGGAGCAAACCCCGTGCCCATCATTGTTCCTTGCCACCGCATCCTCGCAGGTAACAGGAAGCTCACCGGTTACTCCGGTGGCTCCGGCGTTCCGACCAAGATTCAGCTCTTGGACATCGAAGGCATCGAATACAAGTAATGCATAACAAGTAATGGCCTATCAAGATCTCGAGATCGGCGAAGACGGTCTCGCTCGTTGTGGCTGGGTGGGCACTGATCCCGAATACATCCGCTATCACGATGAAGAGTGGGGCGTGAAACTGTTGGGTGACCAGAAGCTCTTTGAAAAGCTCTCCCTGGAAGCCTTTCAAGCAGGGCTGAGCTGGATCACGATCCTCAAGCGTCGTCCTGGCTTCCGCGCCGCCTTCTCTAACTTCGACATTGCTACGGTTGCCGGTTATTCCGATGCCGACATAGAGCGCTTGATGCTCGATGAAGGCATCATTCGCAATCGCGCCAAGATTGTGGCGACGATTGAGAATGCCAAGGTCACTCAGTCGATGCTTACTCAGTCTCCTGGCGCCTTACACGACCTCATTTGGTCGTTCCAGCCCTTGTCTAGGCAGCGCGCGAATTCCTGCGCTGGAGATGAGCAAGAGCGTTACCAAACCCTGGCAGAAGTACCGGCTGTGACAACAGAATCCGAACAGCTGAGTAAAGCCCTCAAGAAACTGGGCTTTAAGTTCGTCGGTGCTACGACGATGTATGCATTGATGCAATCAGCAGGATTGGTCGATGACCACCTGGCTGGATGTCACAGGTCAGTGAATTAAGGTTTAGGTCGCCTCTAAGTCGAAAGGCGTTCCAGCTTGAGGATCGCGCTGAGCACGCTTTCGTGCTTGTGACTTTGCATACGCAGACTCAGACGCGACGGGAGCCGTGATGGGACTCATGGAAGTGCGGCTAGGCGCATCACCAACCCCGGGAACAGAATCTTCGAGCAGAGCTTCGCGAATAATTCGGCGAGGGTCATACTGCCTGGGATCTAGCTTTTTCCATTCGACTTCATCAAAATCTTCACCAAGTTCTTCCTTGATGCGATCTTTGGCGCCCGAACTCATTTCTTTAAGCTTTCGAACGAATTGACCGAATTTCGCCGAATAAGCAGGCAGGCGTTCGGGACCAATAATGAAGACAGCAATTACCCCAATGAGGAGCAATTTTTCAAAGGTCAAACCAAACACACTATGAGACTACCGCTCCTAAACACTGGGATAGCTCTACGCTTGTGAACCAAGGAGACTGACGTGACACACAACGAACTAACGTGGAAGTTCCTCAACGAATTTGATGTTGAGTCGAGCACCCAGACCAAAGCCCGCGCTATTTCTCTCGAGCACGGCGTGAACGTGATTTCACCCGCTGTCGGAGCACAGCTTGCGCTCGTTGCCGCGGCAACAAATGCCACCAACATTATTGAGGTTGGTACAGGTTTGGGACTTTCCGGTCTGTGGCTTCTTGCCGGTGCACCAGAGGCAACTCTGACCTCTATTGACCCTGAATTTGAATATCACGAGCAGGCTCGTGAACTCTTCACCGAAGCCGGCTACCCTGCAAGCCGCGTGCGCTTGATCACGGGCAAGGCTTTGGATGTTCTTCCCCGTATGAACGAGAACAGTTACGACATCGTGCTCGTTGATGGTGACCCTGCACAGGTTGCCCAAAACGTGGAGCACGCTTTGCGTCTTGTTCGCGTTGGTGGAACCGTTCTTGTTCCTCACATCTTGCAAGATGGCGATATTGCGAACCCTGCCAAGCGCGCTGGCATCATTGCTGGCTTCCGCACGGTGCTTACTGAAGCTACCGAGTCCGAGAACATCGTAGTTGCCCTCTCCCCTGCCGGAGATGGCCTGCTTCAGTTCACCAAGATTGCCTAACAACCTCAATTAGAGCCATAACGGGGAGGTGCTGGTGTGAATAAACAGCATCACGTGAAAAGAAGACCACTTGCTCGTTTAGCCGGAATTGCCGTTTCACTGGGGTTAATAACCGCGTCGCTCACTGGCTGCGTTTCGGATAACTCGGACCCACATCGTGTAGCCGTGATTATTTCGGGTGTTGCATCTGTTTCGCCCTTTACAACTCCTGACCAACCCTGCACAGAAGGTCAGAGCGCAGGAGCAACTGACTCATTTATCAGGGACTACTTAGAAAATGAATCAATACAGGTGTTTACTGCTCCTGTGATGGCAGGTCCCGGCCAAGTCCCTTCAGAACTCCCCCAGGACAAGGGCGGTCCTTTCGGAAATTGCCCAGAGCAGCTCCCCGCTGAGCTCACCGTTGATTCGACTAATTCCGTCGACACCGCCGGCAAGAATCTTTCAGCGTTCATTTCGTATGTGCATGAAAAGTATGGGGTTCGACAAGTTGACCTCATTGCCCACTCCTTGGGTGGCATATTCACCAGAAATGCCATCAGGGAACTTCAGTCACATAACTCACCGGTTGAGGTGATGACCCTGACGACAATTGGAAGCCCCTGGGAATCACCCATCATGGCGAATACCTCCTCTGACCCGGTGCAGGCGTGTGATGGTTTTGAGCTGTGCGAAGGATTCATGGAGGAATTAGTGGCCATCCCTTCAATCAACAACATCTTGAATTTTCTCGCGCCAGAAAGCATCAACCAGTGGACTCAGGAACAAACTGGAGTCCTGGATAACATCCCTGTCACACTTATTGCCGGCACCTACTTCAGCAAAGTCGCAGGCAACTCAGCAAAATGGCCCAACGACGGCTTCATCCAATACTCAGCTGCCACAGCAAGAAACGTCCCTGACTCGGTACTGCCTATTCGAGCCTGTTTCACAGAGCCTTACACTCACAGCGTCTACACCTCCCACTTCGCCGGCGATGCACCCGACTCTGCGATCACATGGAACGCTCAAACAGGTCTCATTATTCTCAACGCCATCAGAACAGCTCACACAACTCAACAGCTCACCAACCGTCTCGGCTGCCCTACGCCTGAGAAGTAAACTTGGTTGAGACGACACAAAGGATTTCACACACCATGAAAAAGCTTTTCCTCACCGCGATTGCACTCACGTCCCTGGTGCTCACTGGATGTGCGCCTGCAGCAGCTCCAGCAGAAAAGGAAAACAGAGCTGTCGTCATCATGTCGGGAGGTGGGGCAACAAGTCCTTTCACCACCCCCACACAAGCATGTAAAACAGGCCTCGCAGCCGGAAACACCGACACTGCCCTCCGCGAATCTCTCCTCAAAGCTGGCAAGCAGGTTTACACCGCACCCGCCATGGGTGATTGGGGAACAGTAGTGGAGCCAGCCGCCGACTCATTCGGCGCCTTTGGCGACTGCCCCGAAGTTCTCCCCGAGTATCTGACGGTCATGTCATCTGGAGATATCAACGCCAGTGGTGAACGTCTTGCCCGTTTCGTGATGTATCTCCACGACACCTATGGCGTTACTGATGTTGACTTTGTCGGCCACTCCAATGGTGGACTGTTCTCTCGTGCCGCTATTCGATTGATCAAGCAGCTTGAACTTCCCATTACTGTTCGTTCTCTCACCATGCTGGGCACCCCCAACGATGGAGCCTTCCCCACTGAGTACGCAGCAGGTGAAGTTGAACTGTCTGAATGCCTCGGAGATGCCTTCTGTGAGAAGTTCCTCACAGTCTGGAAATCCTACGCCGGCCAAGTTGATAAGGGCCTCAACGGTGAGGACACCACCCATTACCTCGACGGCGATGATGGCTGGAACCAAGCTCAAGAAGGTTTCCTTGATGGCATTCCGGTCATGCTTATCGGAGGAAGCCAGTGGTCAAACCCTGCAGGCAACCCAGAACTGTGGCCCTTCGACGGAATTACGCCTGTCTACAGCGCTTTTGCTCAGGGCATTTCCGACAAGGTAATCCCCCATCGCACCTGCTGGTCAGCTCCCCTCACACACAGCATCTTTGTTTCTGACTTCGCTGAGCTTGATTGGCAAACTGCGATGACGTGGAACACGGAATCTCTCGCTCAAGTCAACAAGGCTATTGACAGTGCAGATGAGGCACTTAGCCAACCCAACCGCCAGGGATGCCCTGAGTAAAGCGTTGGTGTGAGGCTGACTGCCTCGTTACAGCGTCACCCAGCCGCTACTTTGGCCTGCCTACTACCGGTCATAATCAGGGCCCAGGCAGTGAAGAACCACGCGACGGCAACACCGACGATGACCCAGATGACTGTTCCACCCAGAATTCC
>ERZ1034361.158-NODE-158-length-48970-cov-4.989303_pt1 | contig 48970 bp, 51 predicted proteins | sample MGYA00520617_ERZ1034361 | MGnify/ENA primary metagenome ERZ1034361 (study PRJEB33736, sample SAMEA104284507) | Azolla filiculoides | biome: Urban; feature: Water surface; material: Ditch water | place: Netherlands | collected 2015-10-28 | depth 0-0.1 m ... | reverse complement strand
GCACGTGCCGCCAAGAAGGAAATGACCGAAGCCAACCTGCGCCTCGTTATCTCCATCGCCAAGAAGTACACCAACCGCGGTCTGCAATTCCTGGATCTCATCCAGGAAGGCAACATCGGTCTGATGAAGGCCGTAGACAAGTTCGAATACCGCCGCGGTTACAAGTTCTCGACCTATGCCACCTGGTGGATTCGTCAGGCCATCACGCGTTCTATCGCTGACCAGGCTCGCACAATCCGTATCCCGGTGCACATGATCGAAACCATCAACAAGATGAATCGTATTTCGCGTCAGATTCTGCAGGAAACCGGTTTCGAACCGGATCCAGCAACCCTGGCCATCAAGATGGAAATGCCGGAAGACAAAATCCGCAAAATCCTCAAGATCGCCAAGGAACCGATTTCGATGGAAACTCCGATCGGTGACGACGACGATTCGCATCTGGGTGACTTCATCGAAGACCAGGCCACCTTGTCACCTCTGGAAGCAGCGATGAACGCCAGCTTGCATACGGTAACTAAAGACATCCTGGACAGCCTGACACAAAGGGAAGCCAAGGTTTTGCGCATGCGTTTCGGTATCGAAATGAACACTGACCACACACTGGAAGAAGTGGGCAAACAGTTTGACGTTACACGCGAGCGTATCCGTCAGATCGAAGCCAAGGCACTGCGCAAGCTGCGCCACCCTTCCCGTTCGGATAAGCTGCGCAGCTTCGTTGACACCAACAATTAAGGTTTAACCGGGCCGCTAGCTCATGCTTGGTTAGAGCAGCAGACTCATAATCTGTTGGTGCTGTGTTCGACTCACAGGCGGCCCACCAAACAAAGAAGCCACTAAGGTCAAAAAAACCTTAGTGGTTTTTTACATCTTGAGGTCGTCTTTTGCTAATTGAATCATTCTTCGCGCTATGCACTACATTCCTGTTAAGATTTTCTTAGGAAACAAAGCCTTCGCGATCACCTTCTGAGCCCCTTGAAATTATGAGATTTACGCGTGGATTTTTACCGTTAGCATTGCTCCTTATGGCGGCAGGCGCACATGCTATAGAAGTCGATTGCAGCATCATCGTCAGATCTGAACCACAGGCTTTGGCGATTAGTCTCTCAAAGACTCCGTACGATTTAACTAAGATTGATTTTGACAACGGATTCCGATTCGCTGGGCAGGTTATTGAAAATCCATTGAGACTGAAGACCTATACATACTTCGATTCAAAAGATCGGTACGTGCTCATTCACGAAAGCATCGTCCCCCTGAATGTTAAGTCATGCGGAAAACCGATCGGCGAAAACACGGTTTACTCTCCAAGACTCGAAAATGAACTTTCCTTCCGCTGCCAATTGAAATGTGAGTAAGCCGTGAATCGTTTCATTCTTTCCGCTTTGCTATGTTTGTCTCAGGTGGTTTACGCTCAGAGCTCGCCCATCACCATGGCTTTTGTTGGCGACATTATGTTGGATGAAACCCCTGGGCAATACATTCGGCAAGGTAAAGACCCGTTCCAGGCATTTGCTTCGATACTAGATTCGTCGGATGTCTCAATTGGCAACTTGGAATGCGCCGTCGGCACTAAGGGCAAAAGAGAAGACAAGCCATTTACATTCATGGCTAACCCTAGAGTGCTTCCAGTGGTTAAGAAGCACTTTAGCGCCGTGTCACTCGCCAACAACCATAGTGCTGACTTTGGTCCAGAAGCGTTCGTTCAAACAATGGCCTTGTTAGATAAAGCAGGGATCCCGTACTTTGGTGGCGGAAAAAATATAGAGGCAGCCCACCAACCCAGAATTTTTGACGTCAAGGGAAAACGGATTGCTGTTCTCGGTTATAACGAGTTTTTTCCCAGAAGTTTCGAAGCACTAGATGATCGAGCAGGCATCGCCTGGAGCGAAGATGACTATGTGGTCTACGACATCAAGCAAGCAAAGAATCGGTACAAAGCTGACTATGTCATTGTTTTCCCACATTGGGGCATCGAACATGAAAAGATTGCCTCTACGCGACAAGTTGCTCTGGCACATCTGATGATTGATAGCGGTGCAGATGCCGTGATTGGTGGGCACCCTCATGTCACCCAAAATATCGAGACTTACAAAGGGAAACCCATCTTTTACAGCTTAGGCAACTTTGTATTCAATGGCTTTGATGACGATGATTCCAACACTGGCTGGCTTGTTCGATTAACGCTTCGAGAAGACCGTCCTATAGAGTCCGAAGTTTTCATAGCCAAATTAGACAAAAAGGGAATCCCTCAGCACGCCGGATTCTAATCCGTTGACTAGCCACCACATAACATCTGAGGTGCGCTCTTTGTTAGTTGAGTCAACGTAACACGCTTCCTGTTGAATCAGTTACCTACATTTAGGTATTTCTTGCACGTGCCTATTACCGGATACTGGGTATCAACATGCTAAAAATAGAGTCACATCCCCTCTGGCAAGTAGGGTTCCGCCCGTTCTTTGCTCTTACGTGCATTTCAGGAGCGGCGCTTCCTATTCTTTGGGTTTTAATCTACAGCGCTACGTCCATTCTGCCTACAGCTCTGTTTGAGCCGGTGGTATCGCCGATACGTTGGCATGCGCATGAGATGTTTTACGGATTCGGTTGGGCGCTTCTCGGTGGTTTTCTGCTAACTGCGTCGAAAAACTGGGTAGGTATTCGTGGGCGACATGGTTGGTTTCTGATCACTCTTACTGCTCTATGGATATTCGACCGCGTCATTATGGCGTTTGCATTCGGTTGGCCACCATTTGCAATTTATATTGGTTCTTCTCTGTTTCTTTTTACGATCATTATCGCCCTTGAAATCGATCTGATCAGTCATCATTCACAAGATAGCTATGCTGACAATTATTATCTGATTTTCTCTCTGCCGTTATTTCTCATTGCCAAGCTGTCTATGATGGTTGATAACATGGACCCCATCATAGGCACTAGCATGACGATTGCACTTTTCAGGCTGATGTTTCTGATCATGCTGGAAAGAACCATTCCAGCATTTATGAAGGGGGCTTTTTCAGTCGAGTTAACGCAGCCTTTGTGGTGTAAGCACGCCATCAAACTACTCGGCTTTTCCCTGGTCTTCACACCTTGGCTACCCACGCCACTGGTGTCGGGACTATGCCTCATACTGTCCCTGCTTCTGCTAGGTCGATTTTTCAGTTGGTTTCCGCAAAAAGCGTTCAGCCGGATCGATATTAGTGTCATGTATCTGGGCTATCTGGCCATCGTGGCAAATCTTCTACTCAATGCCGCTACGCCGCTGCTAGGGCACTGGGCAGGTGCCGCTTCGACGCATGTATTCACCCTGGGCGCTATCGGTCTTATTGCCCCTGCCATGATCATCCGTATCAGTAATGGTCATACAGGCCGCAAGGTGCACTTTAATCGCTGGGACAAAAGTGCGTTATATCTAATGATCGCTGCGCTATTGTTCAGAGTTATTGTTCCCTTCTTTATGCCAAGTGCCTACATCACAGAACTTGCTTTAACGGCACTGTGCTGGCTATTCGCTTTCGGGATCATTGGTTACCGGTATATCCCGATGTTAATGAAACCGCGTATTGACGGTCGCTTACATTAATTACTCAATGCACGATACTGACTATGAATAACCGACACACAAACTATGAGGCGCCGGCTAACGACGAGATTATGGGATGGCTCAAAACCGTGATCGATCCTGAGGCCGGCATTAATATCGTGGATATGGGCTTGATCTACGATGTCCGATGGGTATCGAATAAATTAACACTCATCATGACGATGACGTCACCAGCCTGCCCAGTCGGCGACATGCTCCTTGAAGAAGTTGAAACATGCTTGCGTTCCCATGTGCCAACAGAGACCGACATCGACGTTGAATTAAGCTTCAACCCGTTGTGGGATCCTAGCATGATGTCCGAGTCTGCACGAGAAAGCTTTGGCTGGTAGCTAATGATGCCCCTATCGCCAAAATACCGGTTGCCATTTCTAATGCTTGGGTTGATTTCTTTAATCGCTGGGTTGGCAACAGGACTTTCCAGGCTTGGCGTGAGCACCCCGGAAATCTATCAATCGGTCAGCGGGCTTCACAGTGCTTTCATGATTTCATCTTTCTTTGGCACACTCATTGGTCTTGAACGTGCGGTCGCAACTCGTTATTGGTGGGCTTATCTTGCACCATTATTAAGCGGTCTAGCCGGTCTATCACTGTTGATATTGATGCAAGGCAGCTCAGTGGCACCGCTCTTACTGATGCTCGCAAGCGCTATTTTCACGCTGGCTAGCGGCATGATTGTCCTCAAACAGACAGCGCTTTTCACGATCACCCTATGGCTGGCAGCAACACTTTGGTTCTGTGGCAATACCTTGTGGCTCCTCTCGAATATCCTCTGGAGCAGTATCCCCTTCGGTTTGAGCTTTCTTGTGCTCACAATTGCCGGCGAGCGTTTAGAACTCACCCGATTCATGAGGCCACGGCCATCGGCGAAGCGACTTTTCATTGCCCTATTGATATTGATGATCGTGGGCAGTGTGAAATCTGGCCTGAGTGGTTTTGTCGAGAATGACCTCTTAGGGCTAGGCTTCGCAGGTTTGGCTATCTGGCTATTAAATTTTGATATTGCCCGAAAAACCATCCGCCAAACAGGCTTGACACGTTTTGTCGCAGCCTGCCTCTTGAGTGGATACCTATGGCTACTGCTCGGCGGCATGCTACTAGCGATGACGGGCAACGCAGCGTTCAGCATCTATCAGATGGATGCTGCAGTTCATGCGATTGCACTGGGCTTTATCTTTTCCATGGTTATTGGCCATGCGCCGATTATTTTTCCTGCAATCATGCGGATCGCCATTCCCTACAGTGATCGGATGTATGCGCCGCTCGCCCTGTTGCACCTCGGTGTGGCAATCCGCATCAGCGGCGACCTGCTGGCAGATCCGACGATCAGGACACTGGGTGGCTCTCTGAATGTGCTGGCGCTTCTGGCTTTTATACTCACCCTGTTGTTACAAGTCCGAGCGGGATGGAGAAAATCACTGCTGTAAATACAATAGTGGCTAACCCCAAGATCCCATCCGCCTAACCTCTAGCTAGTAAGCGATGCACTGTTCACAGACGGTGCCTGTGACATCGCGACGCAAATGCGCCTCGCGCAATTTTACAAACTCTGGTGAATTCCAAGCATCCATGAAATGGGTTTGGTTCAGATCGCCCATCGTCCAGTTAGCTGTTGCATCAAAGCAACATGCCGAGAGCCGCCCTTCGGCTGTCACATGGCCTTCTGTAAAAGCAGACCAGCAGGGCAATGGTTCACGCAGACTCCCGATACGCCCCTGGTTACCGGCAGTGGGTTTGTAGCCCAACTCCTCTTCACGCTGGGTTGCAAATGCCCCCATGGAATAAAGTGGCAGCCAATAATGCTGATCAACATAAGGAACGACCTTCTCGTTTATCAGCGATTCCATCAGGGCTTGCTGCGTGCCATCATACTGAATCGATGAGGCATAGAGACCTGTTTTATAACCACCGCGTTCACGGATCTCCCAAGCAGCTTGAACATTGTCGTAAGCACGGTGAAAAAGCTTTTTGGAAACCCCCATAATCTCTTCGAACTGCTCTTCGTCCGCCGCGTTGCACGACCACTTAAGTGAATCAAGACCGGCCTGCATGCAGGCTTCAACCGCCTCCGGAAAAGCCATCGAACCGTTCGAAGTCAGAAACACATAGGGCATCCCGATTTCCTGCTTGAGATACCGAATGCAATCTACCAGCAGATTGGGGGCCATGAAGGATTCACCTAGATAGAAGACACCAATCTCCTCAACCCCAGCATCACGCATTTCTCGGGTTATGCGCTTGAAGAGATTGAGATCCATGTCCCATTTGGGTTGAACCTCCCGGTTTCTTAATGCGCAGAAGCCGCAACGATAATTACACCGCGGCGAGATCTCGATCTTGACACTCTTTGGTGCCGGCAGCGTTGCGTGCTGGTAGGCAGCGGGGATTCTGGTAATTGCGTCAATTCGATCGGTGATCATCGCTATAAACCTTTTATGAGTAATGCGTTCATGCTCTCAAGACGCACAGCCTCTGTACATACCCCAAACGTGGTAAACGGCTATCTCTAAAGGCTGAGACCATCATAAAAAAGGGGGTGGACCTTACGATCCACACCCCGGACATACCCTAAGTAACCGAAAATCGGTTAACGCCGTTTTCTCACGACCTGATGCGGACGGATCAGATAACCCAGAGATCCAAACCCACTCCAGACGTGTACTAAACGCGTGAACGGGAAAAGCACAAACAGAGTCATCCCGAACAGCAGGTGGATCTTATAAGCCCACGACACGGTCGCAAGGTAATCTGCAGCACCAGGCTGAAATGTGACGATGGATTGTGCCCAGCCCGCCAGCAACAGCATAACGCTACCGTCCATATGACCTGCAGAGAATGGAATGGTGAGCAGACCTAGCGCCAGTGTGACGAAAATCCACACCAGAATGAAGATATCCATCCCCGTACAGGTCTTGCGGATACGCGGATCGGAAAGTCGACGCTGAAGTAGCAGTAGAACACCAATCATCGCGATCGTCCCCATGACGCCCCCTGCCACTACAGCCAGCAATTGTTTGCCTTCTGTTGAAAGCCCCACAGCGTGATACAGATCTTTTGGCGTCAACAGGCCAGCAAAGTGCCCGAAAAATAAGCCAATAATTCCGATATGAAAGAGGTTGCTACCCAGACGTAACTGACCACGGCGTAGCAATTGTGACGAATCGGCTTTCCATGTGTACTGGTCTCGGTCATAGCGGATCAGGCTACCCAACAGAAAGACCGAAAGAGCGACATAAGGATAAATGTCGAACAGCAGGTTATTCACGTAGTCCATGGTTATGCTCCCAGAGTTTCTACAGCCGGTGCTTTATTGCTGTCAGCACGTGGCATGAATTGCACGACGGATTCCCCAGAACCTGTCCCGTAATCGGGCGTGGAACAACCACCGCCGAAAGTGACAGGCTCTTCTGCCCAGACCTTGTCCAACTTGTCGTAGTCTTCCTGTTCGGTACTGAAGTCCATCGGCACAAAGTCCATATCGATGCCTTTCTCTCCGGCCATTTCAAGCAGCGCCGAACACAACAGGTAATAATGGCTACCTCGCTTGGCCAGGTTTTCTCCGATATTACGAACTAGATGGGTGACTTCCATCAAGAGTTGTTTGGCCTTGTTCGGCTGGAGCTGCGACAGATACTCAAGAAACACAGGTAGATAATCTGGCAGCTCGCCCGGTGGCAAATCGAAACCAGATTCGCCATACATGGTCAACAAATCAACCATGGCCTGGCCGCGATCTCGTGATTCGCCATGAACATGCTCGAAAAGATACAACGAGGTACCACGCCCTCGGTCGAACAAGGCCACGTAGTTTTCTTCCAGCAGATACAGATCGCCCTGTCCGAGATGCTGATAGAGCGCTGCCAGACGGCTGTGGTGAAGCGTCGAATCGTCATTCGTTACTGCCTGCAACTCGGCCAGGTGATCCAGCAAATCCTGATCCGGATAGTGCAACAGCAACGAAATCGCTTTAAGAGTCCTCGTTTGCATTATTTCACCTCGTGGATCGGAATCACGCGTTCGCCATTTTTCCGGCCGAACAGACTGGTTTCAGAATCACCATCAGAACAACCATTACCGAACGAGAATCCGCAGGAACCCTTCATATCAAAGGTGTTTTCGGCGTACTCTCGGTGGGTGGTCGGAATGACAAAGCGGTCTTCGTAGTTTGCGATAGCCAGATAGCGATACATATCTTCAACCTCAGCCACGCTTAAATCAGCTTGATCCAAAACGGCCTGATTCTCGAACTTAGCCACATGACGATCTCGCATAAACCGGCGCATAGCCAGCATACGGTTGAGTGCATCATGTACGGGTTTCTCTTCGCCAGCCGTGAGCAGATTGGCCAAATATTTGACCGGGATACGCAGCGATTCCACATCTGGAAGCACACCCTTCATCTGCATCTGACCCTTTTCCATCGCCGTATTGATTGGCGACAGCGGCGGCACATACCAAACCATTGGCAGCGTGCGGTATTCCGGGTGCAGCGGGAAGGCGATCTTCCAGTCAATCGCCATCTTGTAGACCGGCGACTGTGCAGCCGAATCGATCCAGGCTTGCGGCACACCATCACGCAGAGCAGCGGCACGCACTTCCGGGTCATTCGGATCCAGGAACATTTTTAACTGCTCGTGGTAGAGATCCTGCTCGTTTTCAATCGAAGCCGCCTGTTCGATGCGGTCAGCATCATAAAGCAGGACACCGAGGTAACGAATACGGCCGACACAGGTCTCCGAACAAACGGTCGGTTGTCCAGACTCCAGACGCGGGTAGCAGAGAATGCACTTCTCGGATTTACCGCTCTTCCAGTTGTAATAGATCTTCTTGTAGGGGCAAGCCGACACGCACATACGCCAGCCACGGCACTTGTCCTGATCGATCAGAACAACGCCATCTTCTTCGCGCTTATAGATCGAACCTGCCGGACATGCAGCGACACAAGCCGGATTGAGGCAGTGTTCGCACAGGCGCGGTAGATACATCATGAAGGTATTTTCGAATTGTCCGTACATCTCTTTCTGGACGTCTTCGAAGTTGGTGTCTTTCGAGCGCTTGCTGAACTCCGTGCCGAGAATTTCTTCCCAGTTCGGGCCGCCTTCGATCTTTTCCATGCGTTCGCCTGTAATCAGCGAACGTGGTCGAGCCACCGGGGCTGCCTTCGACAAAGGCGCGTTCTGCAAGTGTTCGTAATCGAAGGTAAACGGTTCGTAGTAATCGTCGATCTGCGGCAGATCCGGGTTAGCGAAAATCTTTGAAAGAATCTTCAGCTTTGAGCCCATCTTGAGTTGCAGCTTCCCGTTGGACTTGCGCTCCCAGCCACCATTCCACTGCTTCTGGTCTTCCCAGTTATGCGGAAAACCAACACCAGGCTTGGTTTCAACGTTGTTGAACCAGGCGTACTCCACACCTTCACGGGTGGTCCAGACGTTTTTACACGTCACTGAACAGGTATGGCAGCCGATACACTTGTCCAGGTTGAGCACCATACCAATTTGTGCACGAACTTTCATGATCAGGCCTCCATCGCCGGTTGTGCAGGACCATCCATCCAGTCCACTTTGTTCATCTTGCGAACCACCACAAACTCATCGCGGTTAGAACCCACGGTGCCGTAGTAATTGAAGCCATAACTCAATTGGGCATAACCACCAATCATGTGGGTCGGTTTCAGCACTGCACGAGTCACTGAATTGTGAATGCCACCGCGCGTCTGGGTAATTTCAGACCCTGGCACGTTCACAATCTTCTCCTGGGCGTGATACATCATCACCATGCCTTCGGGCACGCGCTGGCTCACCACGGCTCGGGCGCAAAGCGCACCGTTGCTATTGAAGGCTTCGATCCAATCGTTATCTTCAATGCCCACCTTTTGTGCATCCACTTCCGATAACCAAACGATCGGGCCACCACGTGACAACGTCAGCATGATCAGGTTGTCGGTGTAGGTACTGTGAATCCCCCACTTCTGGTGCGGCGTAATGAAGTTGAGTGCGATCTCCTTGTTGCCATTAGGCTTGGCATTCATCACTTGCTGATGGCTGCGCAGATCGACCGGCGGCTTGTACGAACAGAAGCCTTCGCCAAAGGCGCGCATCCATTCGTGATCCTGGTATAGCTGTTGACGGCCGGTGAGCGTGCGCCATGGAATGAGCTCATGCACGTTGGTATAACCTGCGTTATAGCTTACATGCTCGGACTCGATACCACTCCAGGTCGGGCTAGAAATAATCTTGCGCGGTTGCGCTTGAATATCGCGGTAGCGGATCTTTTCGTCTTCACGGGTTAATGCCAGATGACGGTGATCAATACCAGTAAACTCAGACAGTGCAGCCCAAGCCTTGACGGCAACCTCACCATTGGTTTCTGGCGCCAGCGTTAGCACCACTTCGGTCGCATCAATATCGGTATCGATATTCGGGCGGCCATGAGCCACGCCCGCGTTACGGACCTTGTAGTTCAATTCACCAAGCAGCTTGATCTCATGATCGGTATTCCAGTTAATACCCTTGCCGCCGTTACCCAATTTGTCGAGTAGCGGGCCGAGTGATGTGAACTTTTCGTAAATCTCGCTGTAGTTTCGCTCAACAACAACAAAGTTAGGCATCGTCTTGCCGGGAATTGCTTCACATTCGCCCTTCTTCCAGTCTTTGGCATCATACGGCTGAGCCATTTCCCCTGCCGTATCGTGCAAAATTGGAACCGCAACGAGATCCTTCTCAACACCCAGATAACCATCTGAAAGTTCCGAGAACCGCTTGGCAAAACCTTTGTAAATCTCCCAATCGCTACGGGCTTCCCACGCTGGGTCAACTGCTTTTGACAGTGGGTGGATAAACGGATGCATATCTGAGGTATTCAGATCGTTCTTCTCATACCAGGTAGCCGTCGGCAGTACGATGTCTGAATACAGACAAGTCGTCGACATGCGGAAATCCAGAGTCACGAGTAGATCCAGCTTGCCTTCCGGCGCTTCGTCACGCCAGACCACCTCTTGCGGTTTCACATCACCCGTCTGGCCTAGATCCTTACCCTGCACACCATTGGTGGTACCCAGCAGATGCTTCAGGAAATATTCATGACCCTTGCCGGATGAACCCAGCAGGTTCGAACGCCATACAAACATATTGCGCGGGAAGTTCTTGGGGTTATCCGGGTCGTCACAGGAGAACTTAAGCTCACCGGACTTCAACTGGTTAACAACGTATTCCTTAGGATCGACACCCTTCGCGATGGCTTCACGGGTAAGATCCAGCGGATTGCGTTCCAGTTGCGGCGCCGAGGGCAACCAACCCATCCGTTCCGAACGGGCATTAAAGTCGATCAAGCTGCCGCTGAACTTATTCTTGTCAGCCAACGGTGACAACAGATCAGCCACGCGCAGGGTTTCATAGCGCCATTGGTCCGTATGCGCATAGAAGAACGACGTACTGTTCATGTGGCGTGGTGGACGATTCCAGTCCAGTGCAAAGGCCAGTGCCGTCCAACCGGTTTGCGGGCGGAGCTTTTCCTGACCCACATAGTGGGCCCAACCGCCGCCACTCTGACCAATACAACCACACATGATCAGCATGTTCATGATGGAACGATAGTTCATGTCCATGTGATACCAGTGGTTCATGGCCGCACCGATAATCACCATCGACTTACCATGCGTATCGTGCGCATTCTGGGCAAACTCACGAGCCACCTGGGTAACCTGATCACGTGGCACACCGGTAATCTTTTCCTGCCAGGCCGGGGTGTAGGGGATATCGTCATCGTAGCTGCTGGCCACGTTATCGCCACCTAAACCCTGATCTACGCCGTAGTTAGCGACATACAAGTCATAGACCGTGGCAACCAGCATTTCGCCTTGTGCAGTCTGGATCTTACGTACGGGCACACGGCGCTTTAGTACATCACTATGCGAGGTACTATTAAAATGCTCATGTTCAATGTTGCCGAAATACGGGAATGCGGCTTCAACAACAGCGTCATGCTTCTGTACCAGCGACAAGCGTGGTTTGATCTTGCGGCCGTCAGTTGTCTCTTCTTTCAGATTCCACTTGCCTTTATCGGCTGTGGGCGCGCCATCCTTATCCTGCCCCCAGCGGAAGCCGATCGAACCCACGGGCACGGTCAGCGCATCACTATCTTCGTCAATAACCAGCGTCTTCCAATCCGGGTTATTGGCCTCACCTAGTGCGCCCACCAGATCAGCGGCACGCACGTAGCGATCCGGCACATAAGCGCCATCTTTCTCAACCAGACAGACCAGATTCGGCATATCGGTGTACTGACGACAGTAATTGTCGAAGTACTCGCTCTTGCCAGCGACATGGAATTCTTTAAGGATCACATGGCCCATGGCCATGGCTAGAGCAGCATCCGTACCCTGCTTCGGATGCAGCCACATATCACCAAACTTGGCCCCTTCCGAATAGTCCGGGAATACGGATACAACCTTAGTACCCTTGTAACGGACTTCGGCCATAAAGTGGGCATCCGGCGTCCGGGTTTGCGGCACATTCGAGCCCCACATCATGATGTAGGACGAGTTATACCAGTCGGCCGATTCCGGCACATCGGTCTGCTCACCCCATGTTTGCGGGCTGGCTGGCGGCAGATCACAGTACCAGTCATAGAAGCTCATGCAAACGCCGCCGATCAACGATAAGTAGCGGCTACCTGCGGCATAGCTGACCATCGACATGGCAGGAATCGGCGAGAAGCCGATGACACGGTCCGGGCCATGTTTTTTTGCCGTGTAGATATTGGCAGCGGCCACCATATCATTCACTTCATCCCAGCTGGTACGCAGGAATCCCCCCTTACCTCGTTCACTCTGGTAACGGCGTACGGTCTTCGGATCAGAGACTACCGCCTCCCACGCAGCCACAGGCGAGAGCGTCTGACGATGCTGGCGCCACGCCTTGAGCAGAGACGAACGCACCATCGGATGCTTTACGCGGTTAGCGCTGTACAAGTACCACGAGTATGACGCACCACGCGCACATCCCCGCGGTTCATGGTTGGGCATGTCCGGGCGCGTACGCGGATAATCAGTCTGCTGAGTTTCCCAGGTAACGATGCCGCCTTTGACATAGATTTTCCACGAACACGAACCCGTACAATTCGTGCCATGGGTAGAGCGCACGATCTTGTCATGCTGCCAGCGTTTTCGGTATGCATCTTCCCAGGACCGGTTCTCAGTCGTTGTCTGACCGTGGCCATCAGAAAAGTGCTCTTTGTCTGCACTGAGGAATTTCAGTCGATCGATAAAGTGACTCATATCGTTTCCTTTAGTACTTGGTTGTACAAATCAGCGGATTAACAAGGCATCGGTGCGTTACGACGGCTATAGAACAGCCAGGTAACCAGGATGCAGGTAACGTAAAAAGCAATGAAGCTGTAAAGCGCAAACTCGGCACTGCCTGTCAGGGCAATCGAGGTACCAAACGACTTGGGAATAAAGAAAGCACCGTAGGCAGCAATTGCCGACGTGAAGCCCAGAACGGCTGCTGCTTCCTTGTTGCCGGCAACGATAGCGGCATCTTCGGCTGCTTTGCCTTTGCCGGCAGCGTCACGCTGACGCTCGGTCATAAAAATGATCGGAATCATGCGGAATGTCGATGCATTACCCACACCCGTACCGACGAACAACAACATGAACATGGCAAAGAAGCCCCAGAAGCTACCAACGCTCGAAGCAGAAGGTGCAAACTGGATTACGCCAAACACCGCTACGATCATTAGAATGAACGTCCAGAAAGTCACAACGGCGCCACCCAGCTTGTCAGAAACCCAACCGCCGATCACACGTGCGATGGCGCCAACCAAGGGGCCCAGGAAGGCATACTGCACCGGGTTCACTTCCGGAAAGAGCGTTTTCGTCAGCAAGGGAAAGCCAGCCGAATAGCCTATAAACGAACCGAAGGTCCCCAAATAAAGCCAGCACATCAGCCAGTTATGTTTGCGCTTGAAAATTACTGCCTGATCCGCGAAAGAGGCTTTGGCACTGGCAATGTCGTTCATGCCGAACCAGGCCGCCAGTGTCGATATCGCAACAAAAGGAACCCAGATAAAACCCGCATTCTGCAACCACATCTGTTTGGTCTGCGCGCCTTTCACCCAGGCCTGGGCATCACCGCCGAACGCACCAAACACGCCTGCGGTAATCACGATAGGCACAACGAACTGAACAACGGACACGCCAAGATTTCCCAGGCCGGCATTCAACCCCAGAGCGCCACCCTTCTGGGCTTTCGGAAAGAAGAAGCTAATGTTCGACATGCTTGAGGCAAAATTGCCGCCGCCAAAGCCACAGAGTAGTGCCAGAATCAGAAAGGTTGCATAGGGTGTTTCCGGGTTCTGCACGGCAAATCCAATACCAATTGCAGGTAACAACAGCGACGCTGTGGAGATGGCCGTCCAACGACGACCGCCGAAAATTGGCACCATGAACGAGTAGAAAATCCGCAGCGTGGCGCCCGACAAACCCGGCAATGCCGCCAGCCAGAACAGCTGATCGGTATCAAATTTGAAACCGATGTTCGGGAGATTAACGACCACCACACTCCATACCATCCAGACTGCAAAGGACAACAGCAGACACGGGATCGAAATCCAGAGATTCCGACGCGCCACAGATTTGCCTTCGCTATCCCAGAATTTTTTGTCTTCCGGTAGCCAGGTGTTTAAAACTTTCGCCATGATTTGCTCCGTTCGATGAGTGAATTCAGTGTTGTTTTGCGTGCGCTTCAGACTTACGGTCCAACGTCGATGACGTACGAACCTCTGTGTAGTACATCCAGATCAGAGAGACCCAGACAACGCCATACAGCAACATGAACGATGAAGAGCGAATACCCGTGAGGTCGACCAGGGCGCCGAACATGATCGGCAGAATGAAGCCACCTAAACCACCGACCAGACCGACAATGCCCGAGATCACACCAATGTTCTTCGGATAGTCATCAGAGATATATTTGAAAACCGATGCTTTACCGAAAGCCCAGGCCACACCGATAATGAACAGCAAGATAGTGAACACGGTTGGTGTTAACCCAATATGGAAACTTTCCGGGCCATTCACCGTCTGAATCGTAAAATCAGTTTGCGGATATGACATGATAAACAGACAGATCCAGCTCACCCACAACACCCACCAGGTCACCGAATGAGCGCCATATTTATCCGACAACCAACCGCCTACAGCACGTAGTACGCCACCAGGCAGGGAGAAACAGGCTGCCAACAAAGCAGCTGTCTTTAGGTCAAAGCCGTATTCCGAAACGTAGTACTTGGTCATCCATAGCGCGAGTCCAACATAACCGCCAAAGACGATGGAGTAGTACTGGCAGTATTTCCAGACACGTGGGTCTTTCAGTGCCTGCAGCTGCTCGGCAACCGACACACTATGACTCACGTTGTGGCTCTTATCCGTGAAACTGAACATCCAGAACACCAGGGCGGTCACCAGCATGGCAACGGCGTAGACCTTAGGCACCATCGTCCAGCCAAAAGCCAACACAATCGATGGCGCAACGAATTTGGTGACGGCAGCACCGGAGTTACCGGCACCAAATATCCCCATCGCAAACCCCTGGTTTTTTTTATCAAACCAGCGAGCTACATAGGCAATGCCGACCGAGAATGACCCGCCGGCTAGGCCAACAAACAAACCAAGCACCAAGAACTGCCAGTATTCGGTTGCGTCACCGATAAACCAGATCGGCACCACACAACACAGCATTAAAATGAAAAACACGATCCGACCACCGAGCTTATCTGTCAGCATGCCCAGGGGTAATCGAATTAAAGAGCCAGATAGCACAGGCATGGCCGTAAGCAGTCCAAATTCTGTTTCATTCAGACCCAGTTTGGCTTTGATCGGAATCCCGATCACTGCAAACATCATCCAGATAGCAAAACAAATCGTAAATGCGAACGTACTGGATGAAACGACTGACCACTGCTTTCTGCTAAACATGACAACCTCCGTGCTTTCTCTTTTCTATTGGAAAGCATCATAGGAAGTTGGGTTCATGTGTGAAAGCCCCAGAAATCATTGGGGTTATAGGGTGTCTACGCCTTTAGTGGTATAGACCCATCGCCAAGAATAGAGGAATATCCTTTTAGGAACAGTCGGTTATAAATTGCCGCCCAGCAGAAGTTCATAGATTTACAGTGTGAAGTTCAAAATAGTGGTACTCCCTAATACTCCCCACATCCCAAAGGATGAAAGACGACCAATAGACCCATGATTTTCTCGATTATTCCCACCAATATTTCACTTAAGGACTCGCTACTGGCCCGGTTGGGGCTTGCCATGGGTACTGTTGTGCTGCTCTCCGTTATTTCAATGGCTCTGTCCACGTCAATTGCTGACAACAGCCTTGGCAAAGCTAATGCCATTAACTCCGCAGGCTCACTTCGCATGATGAGTTACCGTCTGCTGAGTTATGCGGAAGCAGGTGCGCCGAACCAGAAAATAGCCAACGCTACGGCAGAGTTTCAGACTCGCTTGAATGCGCTTGAAGATTTTGTTGTCACCCGTGCAGCAGACTACAGCGAACTACCAGCAAAATTCAACGACATCCACACGATCTGGGAAAAGCAAATCTCTCCCTCTCTGCTAAACGCTCAAGGCAAGTCGGATGCTGCCATATTGAATCAGCTGGAACAGATAATTCCCGAATTTGTGCAACAGATCGACAACGTGGTTTTTCTGATCGAACAGGATCTGGAACAGAAGATTGCCCTCTTGCGCTCCTTGCAGATTGCCCTGCTCATCATGACTGTTGCCGTGTGTCTCATCAGTATGTGGATGATGAAGAACCAGGTAGTTCGACCGCTTAAAGATCTGCTTCAGGCAGCCAGTCGCGTACGCGATAAGGATTTCTCGGCCAAAGCACAACATACGGATCTAGATGAACTAGGCCAACTTGGCGTCGCATTTAACATGATGGTGTCGGAAATAGCCACAACCTACGACAACCAGAAAAAGCTCATCGAAGAACGCACTCGAGAATTGACCGAGAGCAACCGCTCCCTGGAGCTCATGTATAAATCAGCATTACAGCTGACTGACAAAAACATTACACCCGGCATGCTCAAGGAATTGCTCGATGATATTGAAGCTGAGCTAGGCCTGAGTGCTGGCACGATCTGCATCAGCGAGCATGGTGTCCTCCCTGCCCATCGCCTGACCTCCAATCTACCCCCATCGGAAATCAAGCATCTATGCGATGAGCGTGACTGCGAAAACTGCTTCAAAAATAGCCTTAGTGCCACGCATCGTGATGCGAACGATGCAAAAAACATGATTTTTGTACCAATGAAACATATGGGTTCGATCAATGGTGTCATGCCGTTCCGACTAAATCCGGATATCGAACTGCCCGACTGGAAGTTCCGCGTCCTGGAAGCTATTGGCAGCAATCTATCCATGGCGCTCTCCAAATTACAGCATCAGGAAGAGCTTCATCGGATTGCCGTTCTGGAAGAACGATCAACGATTGCCAGAGAGCTCCATGATTCCATCGCTCAATCTCTGAGTTACCTGCGCATCCAAGTGGCGCGACTCGAAAAAAACCATCTGTCACCCGAGCATCAGCACGAGATTGTTGCGGAACTTAAAACGGGGCTGGCCACAGCTTACAAGGAACTGAGAGAGCTGATCAGCGCATTCCGGCTGAAGATCGATGAACGGGGTTTTCAGACAGCGCTGATTGAAACTGCCGAAGAGTTCGGGCGCCGCTGTAATCTTCAGATTGATTGCAGCAATCAGTTATCGCCCACACTCCTATCAGCAAACGAAGAAATTCATATATTGCGCATTATCCGTGAAGCGCTCGCCAACATCGAGAAGCATGCTGGTGCGAGCAAGGTCACGATCAACGCCACTGTCACGGAGCATGGCGTGGTTGCCATCCATATTACGGACAACGGTGTCGGTATCGGCGACGCCAAATCACCGGAAAATCATTACGGGTTGATCATCATGGAAGACAGAGCCCAATCTCTTGATGGCGTTATCACCATCAGGAACCGTGACCAGGGCGGCACAGAAGTTCTGCTGACCTTTGTACCCGAAAAATCAAATATCGACTCATAAAGGCCAGATCATGAACAACACCATCAAGACACTGATCATTGACGATCATCCGCTCTTCCGTAAAGGCGTCATCCAGCTGCTCGGCATGGAACCGGAATTCGACATCATTGCAGAAGCGGCTTCGGGAGCAGAAGGCGTTGCCCTAGCCCTTGAACATAAACCGGATCTGATATTGCTGGATCTGAACATGAAAGGATTGAATGGAATCGAAACCCTTCAGCAGATGCGGGATAAGGACGTAGATGCCCGCATCATCATGATCACGGTCTCTAACAGTTCAGAGGACCTCGTTGGCGCTATTCGGGCAGGCTCTGATGGCTATATTCTGAAAGACACAGACCCTGAAGAAATGATTCGTCTCATCAAGGAGTCGATGCTGGGGCGAAACGCTATCAGTGCGGAATTAAGCGGTCTTCTAGCCAGCGCTTTACGGCAGGAGGCTGTGGTTACTAACCGCTCCCAAGCTGGTTTAACAGAGCGAGAGCTAAGCATTCTGAAATGTCTGGCGCACGGCATGTCTAACAAACTCATCGCCCGCGAACTGGACATTATGGACAGTACCGTGAAGGTGCATATCCGCAACCTTCTTAAGAAGCTGAAGTTCCGTTCCCGTGTAGAAGCCGCAGTATGGGCTGTTTCCAACAACCTCAGTTGAACGAGGCCGACTACACCCGAATGGGTATGGTCAAACTGAGCACTTCCTGACGAAAATCTGTGTCTAGCTCCCCAAACGGCAGACACGCATGCATCCCCCCAAGAAATCGACCCGCCCTAGCAATTTGCTGACCATTAAGGAAAGCCAGGCCAGACGAGAGCGGCCGATGACCGGTTTCGGCCTTTGGCGTTTAGGCTTCAGACCTTTTTACTTAGGTGCGGCTCTATTAGCCAGTACGGCCATACTCCTCTGGCTGGCACTGCTTCTCGGCGCCGTCACACTGCCGAGCAACCACCTATCTCCCGTCGTGTGGCATGCGCATGAGATGGTCTTCGGATTTGCTCTAGCCGTGATTGCCGGGTTTCTGCTGACGGCCAGCAACAACTGGTCTGGCATACTGCCAGCCGCTGGGCTGCCCCTAGCAACGCTTTGTTTGATTTGGTTTTTAGCCCGTATGGCGATGGCACTGTCATTGCTTCACGATCAAATCGTTCTGGCCGCCATGCTGGATATCACCTTCAACGCATTACTGGCCACCCTGCTTTTCCGGGTACTCTGGCTGGCCAAGCTCTGGAAGAACTTCAGCCTACTCGGTATCGTCACACTACTTGGCGCACTGAATGCCTGGTTCTACATCATTCTCCTTTCTGATACACCCAGCAACCCGCTCTACCCCATCGAAATGGCGCTTCTGGCAATCATGATGCTGCTCGTCATCATGGGAGGTCGGGTCATCCCCAATTTCACCCAGAATGCCATCCGCGGGATCTCTCTCTGGAAACCATCTTTCTTCAATGGTGCTACGCCCATAGCTACCCTATTAGGTATCATCGGGTGGGTGACGGCTCCTCCACGCATCGCATTTGTTCTGTGTCTTATTGCCGCCGCTATCAATACAGCCCGATGGGTTGGCTGGAAACCCTGGAAAACTTTCAGGCACCCCATGCTCTGTGTATTGCAACTGGGTTACGCCTGGATTCCAATCACGCTGATCTGTATGGGCTTGGAATCATTCGGTCTGGCTCCCCGCTCATTGCCGGTGCATGCTCTGGCAACTGGGGCAATGGGTCTAATCATTGCTGGCATGATCACTCGAACAGCTATGGGCCACACGGGCCGTCCCATCATTGCTAGCCGCATCGACACAACGTTCTTTTTACTCATCGGCACCAGCGCTATTACACGCGTTCTGGCCAGTTTACCCTCGATACAAGCCGATAATTGGACCAATCCCCTGCTGATCACAGCAGGTACAACCTGGGCGCTTGGGTTTTTAATGTACGCCATTCGATATGCGCCCTGGCTTTGGCGACCTCGAATTGATGGCCGCCCCGGCTGATTACCGTATCGAAGCTACCACCAAAGGTGTAGCGTTTCTACCCCAGATAAGCCGAATACGACTGGTGCTTTCATCCCATAATTCAAACGTTATCACCACAGTGCTCCATGTAGTTCACATGCACGGAACCGCTGGTATTTGAGGCAACGCCTGGAAGAAACCGAGGATAGGATGAATACGCTCATTGACCCGCACGGCCGGCGTTTCAGCTATTTGCGCCTTTCCATCACTGACGTTTGTAACTACCGCTGCCAATATTGCCTGCCTGAGGGCTACAAGAAAACTGGTCATACACAGTTTCTATCTGCTGATGAGATTGAAAATCTCGTTACCGGCCTTGCCGGGCTTGGACTATGGAAAGTACGTCTGACCGGCGGCGAACCCACTGTCCGCAAAGACTTTGCCGAAATCGCAGCACGCATCTCGGCCATTCCCGGGATCCGGCGGATAGCCACCACAACCAATGGGTATCGCCTGGCAGAAAACGCAGACCTCTGGCGCAAAGCCGGCATCTCTGCCATTAATGTCAGCGTCGACAGCTTGGATCAAGAGCGCTTTGCAAAAATTACCGGACAGGATCACCTCTCTCAGGTTCTTGGGGGTATTCGGGCAGCACAACAGGCCGGGTTTGAACATATCAAAGTCAATACGGTGCTGTTACGTGACATCAACGACCACGAGCTGCCCGCTTTTCTGGAATGGATTCGGACTGAAGATCTGAGCATCCGGTTTATCGAACTCATGGAAACCGGCACCAACCAAGCATATTTTGAACGGCATCATATTCGCGGGGATGAAATCCGGGATCGATTGCTGGCACTGGGCTGGTCAAACCTTCCCTGTGAAGAAGGCGCCGGCCCGGCACAGGAATTCGAACACCCTGACTACCGTGGACGTATTGGCATTATCGCTCCCTACAGTAAAGACTTCTGTAACACCTGTAATCGACTTCGGGTCACTGCAACGGGCAACCTGCGGCTCTGCCTGTTTGGCAACGGGGGTCATGACTTGCGCCACCTGTTACAACATCGCACCCAATGCGAAGAACTGCAACAGACTATCGCCGATCTACTGATTCAAAAAGCACCGACTCATCTGTTGCACTTTCACCAGACTGGCGCAACACCTCATCTCGCTGCTATGGGTGGATAAGCACGATGATTAGTTACAAAGAAGCCTTGGCACTAATCGCTGCCGAAGCGAAACTCCAACCGGATCGGCTTGTCGACAGAAACGAGTCGCTGGGTCTGATCGTTGCGAACGATATACGCAGCACGATTGATGTGCCATCGTTTAATAATTCGGCAATGGATGGATTTGCACTGCATGCCAGCAAAACTGCAGGGATAAGCACAAACAAGCCTCGACGCTTTAGCGTCAGACACTGCTTGGCCGCAGGCGATGTTCTTGATACTGCAGACCAAAGCCTAGCGGTAGAAATCATGACAGGCGCCAAAATTCCCAACGGGTTTGATGCCGTAGTGCCTGTCGAACGCACCACCGCCATCAAGAACGCGAACGGTGAAACAATTGAAGTGGAAATGACTTCACCCCTGCAGAAAGGCGACAATATCCGCTACGCAGGAGAAGACCTCAAGTCAGGCCAGGTACTTCTCACCAAGGGCACCCGGATCCATGCAGGTCATATTGCTGCCATGGCTGCAACGGGGATTCATGAAGTCAGCGTGTTTCACATGCCAGAAGTCGAAATATTCACTACTGGAAAAGAAGTTAGCGATGCCTATCATTTACCGCTCAGAGAGGGTGAAATCTATAACTCGAATGCACCCTATCTATTGAGTCTGCTCAGATCTGCCGCTATACCTACCTGGTATGCAGGCAGCATGGGTGATGATGTCAAAACGTTCGTTGATACCTTGAACGTAGGAAAGCGCGCCCGAATCATTATCAGCTCCGGTGCCGTTTCCATGGGGAAATGGGATTTCATCCCAGAGTTGCTTCAGCGCAATGGTGCCAGAATTATTTTTCATGGCGTCGGCATCAAACCCGGCAAGCCCGTGCTATTTGCCGTACTGCCTGATGGCCGCTACTACTTTGGTCTACCGGGCAACCCAATCTCGACCGCTGTAGGGTTACGATTCTTTGTTCAACCTTTGATCAGACAACTACTCGGCATGTCGGCAGAGTCATTTCATTATGCAGAGCTACGGCACTCGTTTATAAAAAAAGGCGACCTACGAAATTTCCTCAAGGCCAGGCTGGACAGCGATGCCCATGGTCAGACACATCTCACTATTCTTGATGGCCAACAGTCTTTCAAAATATCTCCGCTACTCGACATGAACTGCTGGGCGATCTTGGGCGAAGGCCAAAATGATCTCGCTGTAAATGACTCCGTCTGCATTGCGCCAATGGATCTATTCCCTCTAGCCTTTTAGACATCAGAAAGAAAATACATGGAAAAGACATTAGATTTGAGAATTAAGTTGTTTGGCGCCTTTCGGAAATACCATACGGGAAGTCTTAGTCTCTCAGTGACTGATGGTGCCAGCATCACGCAGGTTAAGGATCAGATAGGGCAAACGCTTCGAGAGCTTGTTCCTGGTTTCCGTGATGACGAATTGATTGAGAAATCAGCTCTAGCAACCAATCGTCGTGTGTTAACAAATAGCGATTGCGTCAATGAATCAATGGATCTGGCCATTTTGCCGCCGGTTTGTGGAGGCTAAAATGGAAGGACTCAATCATCTGGGTGTCTCGATGGCACCGCTATCAACGGAAGCCGCTATCGAATTTATTGCAGACCCAGAGCATGGCGCTGCTGACTTGTTTATTGGAACCGTACGCAACCACAACCTTGGCAAGTCGGTCAAAGGTGTTTCTTATGACGTCTATGAAGAATTAACGCTCCAAACTTTCAGAGAACTATGTGACGAAGCCCGGGCGAACTGGGGCAAAGGGCTCAATATATTTATTGAGCATTTTCAAGGACGACTGGATATCGGCGGCATTAGCATTCTTATCGCCGTCAGCTCACCACATCGCGATGAATCATTCAAAGCCTGTCGCTTCATCATCGAAGAAATCAAACACCGAGCCCCCATCTGGAAACAAGAGCATTACACCGATGGTGATAGCGAGTGGGTACAAGGCCATGCCCTCTGCTCTCACGGCCCTGTTACTTATGAAGGCTGCACCAAAGATCATGCCGGCCATTAAGCAGATCGGTATCGTTCTTGCTGGTGGTCGATCCGTCCGAATGGGACGAGACAAAGCCGCGCTACGCATTAACGGGTTAACGCTCCTTGAACGTTCACGCCTGCTACTCCATACAATCGGTTGTGATCGAGTTCTCATGAGTGGCACGAACCGCCCGGATTGGCCAGAAGAACCTCAAAGCGTCGTCCATGATAATACCCCGGGGCTGGGCCCAGTCTCCGGGTTGGTCAGCGCCATTAACTGGGCCAGCATGCAGAGTACAGACTCTGCAACCCTGATTTTTATCCCAGTCGATACGCCCTTGCTGTCGGAAGAGATACTCCAGCATCTGATCAATCAATCGAGAGGTTTTGATGGCTGTTACGTCAGCGGATCTCCGCTGCCACTTGTGATCAATCTGACCCAGGCTACCTGCGACCAGGCGAGACGCGCCGCACCTGCTCTGGCTCTAGCGCAAGCCTGGTCCATCAAGCGTTTTGTTCAGCCACTTTGTATGAATATCATCTCCATAGATGAAATAAGCCTCAAAGATCTGACCAACGTAAATACCCCTGAGCAATTGGAGTCTGTCATTCATGAAATTACGCCTGGCTACAGAGCACATCCGTTTTCGAATTTCAGGTTCTGAATTTGATGCGTTGACGAAATCGCAGGTGATTACGGCAGAACTCAGCCTTCCACCCGCTTGTCTTTTGCAGTACACGATCAAACCGGATGCACGAATCGCTAGCCCTGATGGCACGACATTAGGCTTTGAATCGAGGAGTGGCTCCGGCGGCATGATCTGGAATCTGACGGTTTATCGCAGCGCGATTGATATGCTTCTCAAGCCGGAGCACGCCAAAAATGGCGTCAAAGAAATTTTTACTTTCCAACAAGGTGACATGCTAAGCGTCACCCTCGAAATCGATATCGATCGGCGCGCATCAGCCTAGCTTACAGATTGCAGCTAGTGCTTCAGCGCCGCATAAAATCAATTACAACGGAACCAACACTCCTTTTGATATACGACATTTCGATTTTGGCTCCAAACGTAATGACCAGCTTTCGTATCAGAGAAAATGGCGCTTCCACATCGTGATACCTCAGAACATCACCTGCATTTAACGCATTCAGAGCCTCAACCATGGCCGTATCCCGGAATCGCTGGCTGATAACCTCAGCATCAAAATGTTGCAGGGATGTCGTTGGTTTAATAAGCATACGTTGATCCGCCATTATTCTTTGATCTTGAGCTCCCATGCACCATGGCAAGCCACGCATTTAGTCAAAGTCGCGGCCAGCATGCCTGAGATCTCTGGCAGTGGCACCTGCTTTTCTGCAGCCTTGGAGATAGCATCCATATCACTATGCATGCTGAAACCCAGAGTTTTAAATTCAAGCGGCAGTTTAGAAAGGAAGTTTGGATCCAGATCAATGGCCGACCCCATTCCACCTGCTTTGGCCGCTTTAATAATCTGCTGACGATCGTCACGAGCCACCCCATCGACAATCTGCTGTGTGGCCACTAGCATCGCTCTCATTTCCTCAAGCACCAATTCACGATCACCTTGTGACAGAGCGATCGCGTTACGAGTGCCAGAAACCTCATGTGCTGCGCCGCCCCGAATCACGTACGCACCGATGATGAGCACCGTCACTAACCATAGTGCCAGTGAAATTTTTCCCAGATTTTTGACCATGATAGACACTCCAAGCAAGTGGGTTATTGGATGATTTTAAAATCAATGACAATGGCGCCCGGATCTTTATTGACATAGTTCACCTCAATACGATCCCCGTAGCGAACCAGAATTTGCTCAATCAGCGGTAACGGATTGTGATCATTGACAAAACGCATGGATTCCCCCGGCGTCAAGGCACTGATCGCTCCGAAAATGGCCGCGTGCCGGAACCGCTTGGAAACGCCACGTGCATCGAACTGATAGATACCTTCAATATTGACGTGATTCGTAGCACAACCTGACATCGCATTTCTCCTCACAAAATCCTACTAAACAAGTAGGAATATTATGAGGAGGCTTATCTCTATTTGAAATACCCATTCCTAGGTATTCACTCAATCCGTGTTGCTTAGATGAGCAGCAGATTTTTGGTGATCGCTACTAAAACGATGTATAAGAAGACAACCTGTGCAATAACCCATCCCAGAAGGCGCACCTTCTTAGTTTTACCTCGACGCACCCAAATCGCTGCAATCAATATATATCCAACCAAGGCAATGAGCTTTACCAAAAGCCAGGGTGTGACAAAAGGGTTGAGTTGAAGCACTACCGCTAGGGACACCCCAAGAAGGAGTAGCAACGTATCTACCCCATGAACAAGCATACTCATCAACTTGCCTGGACGATATGTACCGCTAACAGCAAGCCAGCCACGAAACACAAAGAGCAGGTAGCTCAGCACAACAAAGCTCACATGAGCGTGCTTTAGGCTTTTATAAATAGAGGCGTATTCCATAGAATTGCTGGTTCATATTCAGTGGGTGTTGATCTCGACTTTCTGAGGTGCCCAAATAATACCTTAGCCCTACCGCTACAGCGTTTTACTTTCCAAGCCGTGTCCTGCAGACTTACAAAATCTAATGCTTCAGACGACACCGAAAGGAACCATGATGACCATTACCAAAGGCTACAAGCACCTTATCGCCGAAGCGAGCAAAAAGATCCGCACTATCTCGACCGACGAGGCGAAAGCAAAGCTTGAGGATTCGAACGTGGTCTTCGTTGACATTCGAGACGTGCGAGAACTTGAACGAGAAGGTATGGTTCCCAACGCCTTCCACGCGCCACGTGGCATGCTCGAATTTTGGGTCGATCCAGAAAGCCCGTATCACAAAGAAATCTTCAGCAGCGGCAAAGAGTTCGTCCTATACTGCCAGTCTGCCTGGCGCTCCAGCCTAGCCACGCTTGCCCTTCAAGACATGGGATTAACACCAATCTGTCATATCGAAGGTGGCTTTAAAGCCTGGAAGGAAGCCGGGCTACCGACTATCGAGAAATGCAGCACACGATAAAAACAGCCTATTCACACAATCGAAGGAGATTCAGGATGAAACGCACTTCCCTATTGATTTCGGCATTAGTGCTAGCTTCTGGCGTCACTATGGCCGATAGCAATCTAAAAAGTGGTCTTGGCGGTGCCCTAGGTGGTGCCGGTGGGGCTGCGCTTGGCAATGCGATTGGTGGGAGCACGGGCGCTGTTGTTGGCGGTGCGGTCGGCGGCGCAACCGGTGCTGCTGTCACGACCAAAAACAGCAAGGGTAAAACCGGTGCTGTGGTTGGCGGCGCCGTAGGTGGCGGCGCAGGCGCTGCTGTTGGCAATTCAATGGGTGGCTCTACAGGCGCTGTTGTTGGTGCCGGCGTAGGCGGCGGCAGCGGCGCCGCACTTGGACGTCAGCTTTCTAAATAAATAGTTTCGTGGCCGCTGAAACTTTACTGGTTTGCGAAGAATGCGACTTGCTCCTGGGGGAGCAGGCCATCTCTCCCAATGCCATGGCCGTTTGCCCACGTTGCGGCCATGTATTACATCGCTATCAACCCGAAGGCCTGCAGCGTAGCTTGGTGTTTGCTTTGACGGCAGCCGTTCTTTTTGTGATTTCCAACGCATTTCCGATCGTTGGCCTAACCTCACAAGGGCTGGAAAGCTCCACCTCGTTACTCGGCATGGTGGGCAGCCTGTTCCGTGACGATATGACGCTGGTAGCCATTCTTGTCTTTACCACCACCTTTCTGATGCCAGCGTTGGTGATTGGTGCATTAATCTATTTGCTGCTGCCGCTGCGGTTGGGCTATGTGCTTCCTCAAACGGCTGCGGTTTTCAGGATGATGCATTTATCCAAACCCTGGGCCATGGTTGAGGTCTTTATGCTGGGGTTAATTATTACCATCAGCAAACTGAATGCACTGGCAACGGTTCTGCCCGAAATTGCACTGTGGTCTTTTGTATGCCTGATGTTCGCGCTCACTGCAGCCGCTGCCAACTTTGATCCCAGAACTTTCTGGGATGAGGTCGAGAGGTTGCAATGACAGGTCATGCGATAACCGGGATGGCCGCTCACGTTGTGGGCTGTGAGGGCTGCGGCCTGACCCATCAGGCTTCACCCCAGCAACATGGCCTGCGCTGTCGGCGTTGCGGTTTGCCCTTACACTTTCGTAAGCCAGACAGCCTCAACCGCACATGGGCCCTTTTGATTGCCTCATACATACTGATCATTCCCGCTAACCTCCTGCCGGTGATGAAATCCAGTTCGCTGTCCGGTACTGAAGACGACACGATCATGGGTGGCGTTGTTTACTTATGGGAATCCGGCTCAGAAGTTCTAGGCGCCATCTTATTTATTGCCAGCATTGTGATTCCCCTGTCAAAACTGTTTGCGTTAACGTATCTTCTTGTTTCTGTGCGGCGGCGTTCTACCTGGAACCCAAAAAAACGCACCCAGATTTACCGGGTTCTCGAAGCCGTGGGTCGGTGGTCGATGATTGATGTATACGTCGCATCCATGCTTACGGCGCTTGTACAGTTTGGCAACCTGATGTCGATTAACGTTGGCGCGGGTGCCATTGCTTTCGGCGCTGTGGTGGTGCTCACCATGATTGCCGCAGAATGTTTTGACCCCAGATTGATCTGGGAAGCAACCGACCAAACACAGGCAACGCCAGATTCACCCAAGGAAAACCATGCCGTCTGACGCCAATCGCGAAGAAGATTTCACCAAACTACCTCAACCGATCACCAAGCTAGCGCGGAATTGGTCATCCAGGTTTATCTGGATTATTCCTATCCTGGCGCTGGTTGTAGGCATTGGCTTAGGCGTTAAGGTGTTTCTGGAACGCGGCCCGACAATTACCGTATCGTTCAAATCCGGTGAAGGGCTCGAGGCCGGTAAAACACAGGTGAAATACAAAGATGTGATTATCGGCGTCGTAAAGACGGTGGATTTGTCTGAAGACCATAAAGAAGTGGTCGCAACGATCCAGATGGATCGGAAGGCTGAAGACTTCCTAAGAGAAGACACCCATTTCTGGATTGTAAAACCGCGTATTACCGCCAGCGGCGTTTCTGGGCTTGGCACTCTTTTTGGCGGGTCTTATATTGCTGCGGATCTGGGACTTTCTAAAGAGAGTCAGGACACTTTTGTGGCGCTAGAAGTGCCACCTATTCTTACCCGTGACGTCCCCGGCCGGAAATTCAAGCTGCACGCACCCAACTTGGGCTCTCACGATATTGGCACCCCGGTGTACTTCCGTCGCTTGATGGTTGGCGAAGTGGTGGCCTATGATCTGGATAAAGATGGCAAAGGCGTGTCTATCGATGTCTTTGTTCACGCGCCCTACGACAAATATGTGAGAAGCAATACCCGGTTCTGGAATGCCAGCGGTATTGACGTTTCTGTGGGCGCCGCGGGTGTTAGCGTTCAAACAGAGTCTTTGATCTCGGTATTGGCTGGCGGCATTGCTTTTGAAGGCCCGCCACCCAGCTTTGACGCCAACGAGAATCCCGTTGATCCAATCGATCAGATCGCCGCGACTGAAGAGGCTGGGTCTGACACTGTATTCAAGCTTTTCTCCACACGAGAATTAGCCATGAAAGAGCCGGATGATCGCGTAGAGCGCTACGTGATCAACTTCAAGCAGTCGGTCAGAGGCCTTACTGTTGGCGCCCCGGTTGATTTTCGTGGCGTTACGATCGGCGAGGTATTGAGCATTGGCGCTCTGGTCGACCCGAAAGATTTTACGATTGTGCAGCCCGTCGTGATTAACCTTTATCCGGATCGCCTACGCCTTAAATCAATGGCTAACGGCAAGCCCTATCCCGCGCCTAAAAACGAGCAAGACCGATTCCAGCGTTACCAGCGCATGGTTGATCGTGGCATGCGTGCGCAGCTACGCACTGGCAACCTGCTAACAGGTCAGCAATATGTCGCGTTGGATTTCTTCCCGGACACCCCCAAATTTACCCTTAACCCTAAAGAAAAGCCGATGCAGCTACCTTCGATTCCAGGCAGCTTCGATGACATGGAGAAATCGGTGGCGGGCATCGTTAAGAAGCTGGATACCCAGACCCTGCCCGATCTGAATAAAACCCTCAAGAGTGCCGATGCCTTGTTGTCCAGTGATTCACCACTGCAAATGGATCTACGCGATACGCTACGTGAGCTGACCAAAGCAGCCAGCTCGTTGAAGAAACTGGCAGACACGCTTGATCAGCAACCGCAATCGATTATTTTCGGGAAGCCGTCAGAGGAATCCAAATAATGAAGCGCCTATTGATTCTGCTTACCACAGCCACTGTTGTTACTGCCTGTAGTTCGCCCAAAACGAGTTACTACACACTGAGCGCCCCTCCAGTGACAGCAACAACCCCGATGTCGCATCAAACCCGCATTATGGTTGGGCCCGTGACGGTGCCGTCTCTGGTAGATACGCCACAGCTGGTTGTGAAAAATTCGAACAACCAAGTCACTGTGTACGAATACCAACGTTGGGCCGGCTCCCTCAAAACAGATATTGAACGCGTGGTTGCTGCTGACTTATCTCGTGACTTGAACACACCCAATGCCTGGAGTTATTCGCAGAGCCCTTTTGCTCAGTTTGACTATCAGGTGTTGATCGACGTTCAACGCATCGACAGCAAATTGGGCGATTCAGTCACCATAGATGCGCTATGGACGATTAAATCGACCGCCACAAAGAACAGCTCTCTTACAGCGGCAAAACAGAAGCCTATTAAAACGCATGCAGACGCCCCTGCGCACCCAGCCAACCGCACCGGTCGTTCCGTCATCACTGAACCGGTTTCAGGTTCCGGCTTTGATGCCCTGGTGGCGGCACAAAGCAGCGCCTTTGATCGGTTAAGTGCTGACATTGCCAAATCGATTCAAGCACATTGATTATTGGCCAGCATAGATTCAAGGGACTGTTGCCCTCAAAAGAGGGCAACGATCTTTGATGGGCGTCAATGAATGTGCTTTTAGCGCATCGAATGATGCCCACGACCACCGGATATAGACGACAATACAATCGGGATTGTCCTGTGCCAAGTGTGCCCAATGAAACCTGAAGCCGTTCAGAAAATTAGAAATGTTGTTTTTGACGCTGCGGTTGCGCTGGTAACGATTCCTTTTGGCCTGATTCTGGGGCTCGCGGGTTTTGCCTTGCCTCTTAAGGTACGGTTCTGGCTAGTTAAATGTTGGCGCCGCTGCTTTACTTTCTTTGAGCGCCATATCCTGGGCATTCGCGTTGAAGTTATCGGGATCGAAAACATCCCTAAAGAGCCCTGCATTGTTATTTCTAATCATCAATCAGCCTGGGAGACGGTGGGTCTGCAAACCTTGTTCTCTCCCTGTGTCTTTGTATTGAAAGAAGAATTACTCAAGATTCCGTTTTTTGGCTGGGGTCTTAAGGCGGTCAAGATGATCGCCATCGACCGGGAATCTTCTAAACAGGCACTGAAGAAGGTCACCGAACAGGGACTGGACCGAATTCATTCCGGCATCACAGTGATTGTCTTCCCCGAGGGCACCCGCGCCGACCCGAACGAACGGCTGCCCTTTCAGATTGGCGGCGCCTATCTGGCCAGCAAGTGTCATGCCCCGGTCATCCCTGTTGCCCATAATGCCGGTACCATCTGGCCGAAAGGCTCCTCAGTCAAAGGGCCTGGCGTCATTCGGGTGGTTATCGGCGAACCGATCATGCCGGGGCTGCGCGCCCAGGCACTGAACGACCGCGTCGAGAGCTGGATTCGGCAACAGAACACCGAAGTGGCTAACTAAAGTGTCTTACAAACAATCGGGCACCGCACCAGCACTCCTTGCATTTATGCAGGCCCACCGCATTACCCTCAAGCTATCGAGGTTTATTCGCGCGAAATTCATGCGAAAATTGCCCCAAATAGCCCCTTTTAGCAAAGATATCTCTGTTGGTTACAGCCAACTGGTATATTTAGCCACGCAATAAGTTTTTCACTCGAGACCTCCATGAAACGTGTTGATGATTTCCGGTTGATGTTCGGAAAAAAGGAAATAGTCCCAATTATCATTGGCGGGATGGGTGTGGATATTTCCACCGCAGCGCTCGCTTTGGAAGCGGCTCGCCTCGGTGGCATCGGTCACATTTCGGATGCCATGGTTCCTGACGTCTGCGATAAGCGCTTCAATACGACCTTTGTTAAAGATAAGACCAAGTTCTACAAACTGAATATTCCCAACTCTGACAAATCAGCGGTTAAGTTTGATTTGGGTCTGTTGGCAGAAGCCACCAAACTGCACGTCGCAGCAACCATGGAAGCCAAGCGTGGCGACGGCATGGTGTTTGTGAACTGCATGGAAAAGCTCACGATGAATGCCCCGCGCGAAACGCTGCAGGTGCGCATGGCATCGGCGCTAGATGCTGGCATTGATGGCATTACATTAAGTGCCGGTTTGCACTTGGGGTCTTTTTCGCTGATCGAAAATCACCCGCGCTTTCGCGATGCCAAACTTGGCATCATCGTTTCGTCGGTACGTGCGCTGCAAATTTTTCTACGAAAAAACGCGCGTCTGAACCGCCTACCAGATTACATCATCGTCGAAGGCCCGCTGGCGGGTGGCCACTTGGGCTTTGGCCCAGACTGGGCACAGTATGATCTGGCAACCATTATTGCCGAGATCGTTCAGTATCTTAAGGCTGAACATCTGGATATTCCTGTCGTCGCTGCGGGCGGCATCTTTACCGGTAGTGATGCCGTATCGTTCCTCGAGAGCGGCTCTGCTGCGGTTCAAGTGGCAACGCGCTTCACCGTAGCCGATGAGTGCGGTTTGCCCAACAAGGTGAAGCAAGAATACTTCAAGGCGAGCGAGCAGGATATCGAAGTGAACAACATTTCGCCAACCGGTTACCCGATGCGTATGTTGAAGAGCTCTCCCGCCATTGGCTCGGGCATCCGCCCTGGTTGTGAGTCTTATGGCTACCTGCTTGATGGCAATGGTAACTGTGCGTATATCACTTCGTACAATCGTGAAATTGCCAACCATCCAAACACCAAGAATATATCGGTGATGGATAAGACCTGTCTGTGCACGCACATGAGCAACATGAATTGCTGGACCTGCGGACAGTTTACTTATCGTTTGAAGGACACAACCCACCGCCTGGAAGATGGTAGTTATCAGACATTAAGCGCAGAGCATATCTTTAAAGACTACCAATTCAGTACGGATCAAAAGATCGCCCTGCCGTCTGCAGTCTAATTGCCTTATGCTCGGGCAGTAACGCCATCTGCTCGCACCACTAGCAAAGCCAATCCTATAGGGATTGGCTTTTTTATTGGGCACAGGCGCCTATAATACAAAAATGCCTTGGGATAATTCTTTAGATTTCGCACATATATCACCTGAAGCCAGCCTTGTTGTAATGCTGACCCTGGCCGTGTTCGGCGTTTTATTAACGCGTATCTTTAAGCTGCCCTCGATGCTCGCCTATCTTTCGATTGGTCTGCTGATTAGCGCAACCGGTATTGATCTCATTCCGGGTGACAACGACATCAGGGAAATTGCCGAGTTTGGCATTGCCTTTCTGATGTTCTCTATCGGTTTGGAATTCAGCATTGCTCGTCTTTTACAGATGCGCCAGAAGGTATTTACACTCGGCCCTTCCCAAATGTTCCTGACTGCCATTGGCAGCATGTTGATCACGTGGTTAGGCTACGACCAGGGTTGGCGAGCCGGGCTGGCTGTTGGCTTAGCCATCGCGATGTCGTCCACCGCGATCATGGCGAAACTTCTAACTGAAAACTTCGAACTTCATTCGCGACATGGCAATCGCACCATGGCCGTACTTCTATTTCAAGACTTAGCAGTCGTCCCCAGTCTGCTCATTATTCCAGCACTGGCGCTCAACGAAGGCAACCTCGGCAATGCGCTATTAATTAGCCTGGCATTGAGCATTTTGACGCTCGTGCTCATGTTCTGGATAGGTCGCAAATTGGTAACCGGTCTATTTGCGTTAACCTCACGCTTTCATTCGCCAGAGCTTTTTATGCTCACCGTGCTCTGGCTCGTTTTTGCACTGTCGTTTATGACTAACAGCGCTGGCCTGTCCGAAGCAATGGGTGCGTTTATCGGGGGGATACTGGTATCAGAGACACTGTATCGCCATGAAGTCGAGGCTGATATAAGGCCGTTCCGTGATGTGCTACTGGGGATTTTCTTTGTTTCCATCGGCATGATGCTCGATGTAGGATACGTTCTGTCACACGTGCCCATTATCTTGGCGGGGCTTGCGTTGCTTATTGCAGGCAAAACATTAGTAACGCTTGCTGTTACACGTATCTACCACGCACCTTGGCCTGTCGCTATTCGCACAGCCGCTCAGCTCGCCATGGCCGGGGAGTTCGGCATTGTGCTATTAACACTGGCTTTCAATCAAAGCCTGATCAATGATGAAATTTTTCAGTCCACGCTGGCCGTGATGCTGTTATCCATGTTTGTTGCCCCATTTCTGATTAATGCAGCAACGCGCATTGCGAGACGCGTCGACATCAACTCAGCGCCCGATGCCAATACACCGATCCTAAAACAGCATACGCACCAGGATGCTCCATCCCATTTGGAATACGATCACCACGTGTTGATTTGCGGCTTTGGCCGAACCGGCCACGTTGTTGCCGAGTTTCTTTCTGCCGAAAATCTGCCCTGGGTGGCTATTGATATCAATGCCAACCGCGTTCAACAGGCCACCCACGAATACGGCCACATTATTTTCGGACGTGCCGAACGGCCGGAAGTTCTAAGTGCGGCGGGCTTACGTACAGCCCGCCTTGTTGTGATTTGCTTTCCGGATCCGAATTCTGTCGAGCGCATGCTCGTAGCGCTCCGACGAACTCGCCCCGATGTGCTTATTGTTGTACGCGCTCCGGACGATAGCTTCCGTGACCGTTTCATGAAGCTTGGCGCGACCGAAGTCATTCCAGAGGTTTTTGAAAGCGGTCTGGGTATCGCCGAAGAAACTATGCGGCAACTTGCAATCCCCCCCGATAAAACTCGCGCCAAAGTGAATGCGATTAAAAATGCACGCTACCGCAGTACTGGTTTAGTCTGAACCGAGCCACCATAACTTAGATGTGACAGGTGGCCCGGCTTCATCAGAGCTTTTTACTACAGATCAAAACGATCTGCGTTCATCACCTTGACCCACGCAGCAACAAAGTCATCAACGAACTTCTGTTGGTTGTCGTCTTGGGCATACACTTCTGCGATAGCACGCAGTACTGAATTAGAACCAAAAACCAGATCAACACGCGTGGCGGTCCATTTTTTATTCCCGGTGCCTCGCTCAACAATGTCGTAACTATTCCGACCTGTTGGTGTCCAGCGGTAGTTCATGTCCGTCAGATTGACAAAGAAGTCATTGCTGAGCACGCCTTCGCGCTCGGTGAACACGCCATCCTTGGTTGCGCCAAAGTTCGTACCTAACACGCGCATGCCGCCCACCAGCACCGTCATTTCCTGTGCCGTTAAGCGCATCAGTTGCGTGCGATCCAACATCAGTTCCTCAGGCATGACGACATAATTTTGCTTCTGCCAATTACGATAGGCATCTGCTACGGGTTCCAGCACCGCAAATGACTCCACATCAGTTTGAGCCTGTGTGGCATCACCCCGACCCGGCGAAAACGGCACGCTGACGTTGAAGCCGCCTGCTTTTGCTGCCTGCTCAATACCCACGCTACCTGCCAATACAATGATGTCAGCAACACTGGCCCCTGTTTCTGCCGAGATCTTTTCGTAGACGGCAAGCACGCGCGCAAGCCGGGAAGGCTCATTTCCTTCCCAATCTTTCTGAGGTGCCAGGCGAATTCGTGCACCATTCGCCCCACCCCGCTTATCCGACCCACGGTAGGTGCGTGCACTATCCCAGGCCGTACTCACCATGTCGCTGACCGACAGACCGCTAACGGCTATTTTGCCTTTGACAGCGGCAACATCGTAATCTTTACGTCCAACCGGCACCGGGTCTTGCCAGATGAGATCTTCTTTAGGGACATCCGGCCCCACATAGCGCGCCTTAGGACCCATGTCACGGTGGGTAAGCTTGAACCAGGCACGGGCAAAGACTTCTGAGAAATAGGCCGGATCTTTGTGGAAACGTTCTGCAATCAGTCGGTATGCGGGATCCACCTTCATTGCCATATCGGCATCGGTCATCATCGGCATGCAGCGAATACTGCCGTCTTCAACATCTACCGGCATGTCTTCCGGTGTGATGTTGACGGGCTCATATTGATGCGCGCCCGCAGGGCTTTTCGTGAGACGCCACTCATGATTGAGCAACATATCGAAGTAGCCGTTATCCCACAGTGTCGGGCGGGATGTCCAGGCACCCTCCACACCACTCGTTACCGTATCCCGGCCAATACCCCTGGTTTTGTGGTTCATCCAGCCGAGGCCTTGCTCTTCTAGCGGCGCACCCTCTGGCGCCGGGCCCAGGTTGGCGGCATCGCCGTTACCGTGCGACTTGCCAACGGTGTGTCCGCCTGCGGTAAGCGCAACGGTCTCTTCATCGTTCATGGCCATACGCGCAAAGGTGATGCGAATATCATGCGCTGTTTTTAACGGGTCCGGCTGGCCATCCACCCCTTCCGGGTTAACGTAGATCAGACCCATCATCACTGCGGCTAACGGGTTTTCCAGATCCCGTTCTCCAGAGTAACGCGAGCCGCTACCACCACTCTTTTGCAGCCACTCCTTTTCTGCACCCCAGTAGATATCCTTTTCCGGATGCCAGATGTCTTCACGGCCAAACCCGAAACCAAAGGTTTTTAGTCCCATCGATTCATAGGCCATGTTCCCAGCGAGGATCATTAAATCTGCCCAGCTAATTTTGTTGCCGTATTTTTTCTTGATCGGCCAGAGCAGTCTGCGTGCCTTGTCCAAGTTGCCATTATCTGGCCATGAGTTTAGTGGTGCAAAACGCTGGTTGCCGGTACCCGCGCCACCACGACCATCTGCAATACGATAGGTGCCTGCAGAATGCCAAGCCATGCGAATGAAGAGACCACCATAGTGCCCCCAATCTGCAGGCCACCAGGGTTGACTATCCGTCATGAGCTTTTTCAAATCGGTTTTAAGCGCATCAACGTCAAGATTTTTTAAGGCCTCACGATAGCTAAAGCTTGCCCCCATCGGGTTCGTCTTTGTATCCTGTTGATGCAGGATGTCTAGATTGAGAGACTTAGGCCACCAAGCCTGATTGCTGTTTGCGTTACCGCTTTCCGTAATTGCGCCATGCATTACCGGACATTTACCTGCTGTGGTCATTACGGTTCTCCTCTTCGTTGCATTGCGCTGTGCCATGCATGTCACCAATTTAGGATGATCCTTTGATAGTGTCCAATCATATTTACAAATAAGACCGATAGTTACCATCTATGCGGCAAATTATGCCTTTGTAATATTTTCAGGCGTATATGCTGCGGCGCACAATCTGTACTACAATCGCGTCCAGAACAAACCACTTAATTTTTTACAGGAGACACAAAATGACCAAACCATTTAACGCCGAAGAACTGATCGCCGCTAACAGCGCTGCCCTTGCTCATTACCAGTCGGTTGCTAATACCGCCCTGGCTGCTGTTGAAAGCCTCGCCGCTTTGAACCTTGGCTTTGCCCGTGAGTCGCTCGAAAACACATCGAAGCACACACACGCTGCACTGTCGGCCAAGACCCCTCAAGATGTTGCTGCACTGCAATCAAAAGCCGTTCAGCCAGCTGCTGAAAACCTGATGGCCTACACCCGTACCGTTTACGAAATTTCGACCGGTGCCGCTAAAGAAATCGCTGATCTGATCAAAGGTCAATTTGACCAACTGAACCAGGCCGCTCAAGAAGCCGCTGTTAACGCTGCCAAAGCATCGCCATTTGGTGCTGACGTTGCACTGGCCGCTGTAAAGCAAGCTGTTGCTGCCGGCAACAACGCCTACGAAAACTTCAGCAAAGCAACCAAGCAAGCTGCTGAAATGACCGAAGCCAACATTACTAAGGCAACGACCGCAGCTGTACGCGCTACCAAGGCTAAGTAAGCAAGACCCTTTCCTTAGAGAAAGAAAACCCCGCTGACGACTTAGTCGCAGCGGGGTTTTTCATTTGGGCCACCAGCCTTTTCTTATACGGGCAATACCGGGTAATCGATATAACCCTCAGCACCGCCACCATAAAGTTTATCGGCCTGCAGCTCGTTAAACGGGAGATCCTCTTTCAAACGGCGGACCAGATCCGGCGTGCTGATAAAGGGCCGACCAAATGCCACAAGGTCTGCCTTGCCGCTGGCGATTTCCGCCAAAGCATCATCTCGCGTGTAACAATTGTTGACCATCCACGCACCCGGATATTTGCTGTGAAGTGCTTCGTAGTCAAAGGCCTCGGCTGTTTGTCGTGAGCTACCCGTTTCGCCTTCGATCACGTGCAGATAGGCCAAGCCAAACGGTGCGAGCTGCTCAACGACATAGCCATACAACGCCTGCGGATTGCTATCGAGCTCAGTGGAACCACCAAAGGTGGTCATCGGGCTTAAACGCACACCGGTGCGACCGGCACCCACTTCTTTTGTAACCGCCTGTACGACCTCTAAGAGCAAACGGGCACGGTTTTGAACTGTGCCGCCATAAGGGCCTGTGCGATCGTTAACACTATCGCGCAAAAACTGTTCAATGAGATAGGTGTTGGCTGCATGAATTTCCACCCCATCAAATCCTGCTTCAAGCGCATTACGCGCTGCTTTACGGTAATCCTCAATCAGGGCAGGAATTTCTTCATCGGTTAATGCGCGAGCCGGTGACACAGGTTCAAAACCATTGCGCGTAAAGGTCATGGCTTTAGATGGCTGAACTGAAGACGACACAGGGGCAGCACCCTCTGGCAACAGTGACGTGTGCGAAATGCGCCCCACGTGCCAGAGTTGCAGCACAATCTTGCCACCCACCTGGTGAACGGCATCCGTCACGTGTCGCCAGGCGGCAACCTGCTCTTGAGAATAAATCCCCGGGGTATCCAGATAGCCTTGTCCCATCGGGCTGATCTGGCTCGCTTCGGCAATAATCAAACCTGCCGCTGCGCGCTGTCGATAATAGTCCACGGTCATCGGCCCGGGACAGTTGCCTGCAATGGCACGATTACGGGTCAACGGCGCCATGACAATCCGGTTGTTAAGCGAGATCTCTCCGATCTTGATTGGATCAAACAGTGTGGTCATATTTAACTTTCTGCAGTCAATTAATTAGGCAAGTGATTTCATATCGATTACGAAACGATACTTCACATCGCTTTTCAGCATCCGCTCATAGGCATCGTTAATGTAAGCCATCGGGATCATTTCAACATCTGAAACAAGGTTGTGTTTGGCGCAGAAATCCAGCATCTCCTGGGTTTCAGCAATGCCGCCAATCAGGGAACCTGCCAGTTTTCGGCGCTTGAAAATCAGGTTGAATACTTCGGTTGACGGGTGTGGTTCGGCCGGTGCGCCGACCAGCGTCATTGTTGCGTCTTTTTTCAACAGTTGCAGGTACGGATCCAGTTTATGAGGCGCGGCGACCGTATTCAAAATGAAATCGAGCTGGTTCGTGTATTTCGCCATCTGCTGTTCATCGGTGGAGATGCAGACTTCATCAGCGCCGAGACGTTTTGCATCGGCGACTTTGCTGGCCGAAGTGGTAAACAACACTACCTGCGCACCCATCGCATGGGCGATCTTTACCGCCATATGGCCGAGGCCACCCAAACCAACGATCCCCACCTTTTTACCGGGACCGACGCCCCAATGCTTTAGCGGCGAATACGTTGTGATGCCTGCACACAGCAACGGTGCAACAGCCGCCAAAACCTCTGGCGCATGTTTGATATGCAAGGCAAAAGTCTCTTTCACGACGATGCGCTGTGAATAGCCACCAAAGGTATTCTCACCGCCAAATACGGGGCCGTTGTAGGTCCCTGTAAATCCACTCTCGCAATATTGCTCTTCACCCTCATCACACGAAGCACAATGACCACAACTATCGACCATGCAACCAACGCCGGCGAAGTCACCCACTTTGAAATTTTTTACCTGACTCCCCACCGCTGAAATTTGACCAACAATCTCATGGCCTGGCACCGACGGATAAATGGTGTTTTTCCATTCGTTGCGCGCCGTATGTAAGTCTGAGTGGCAGACCCCACAATACAGAATCTCTATTTGCACATCATCCGGATTCAATGGGCGGCGTTCAATCTCCAGCCCAGACAATGCGCCCGCTGCATTTTGTGCCCCATATGCTTTTACTTTGGTCATGTCTCATCCTCTCTGTTTAGGTTAAATCATGATTTGTATTATCCAGACTAAACGAACCGGAGTTTGCATTTGCACAATATGTCATTGAAATATATGGGATAGGAATCAACCAAAGCTTGTTGCCAATCAACAAAATTTATAGGTAATTAACTTGTTATGTACTGGACAATTGGAGGATAATTGCCTCAGACCCCAAAAAGGGGCGTGGAGTGAGACATGCAATTCAAAATAGAAATCCGGGTGCCCGCCACTGGCGAGTGGGTCTTTCTGGAAATGGTAGAAGAAACCATGGAAGCCATCGCCAATTACGCACGTTTGCTAAAGCAGGTGTACCCGGAGTATCGTGTGCGGGCACTTGATGCAATCACCATGAAAGCCATCGTAATGGTCTAGTCGGGAGCTGCGGTAGTTGATGAAACAGGCGTTAATAACTGATCTGGCCGGTATTCGTATCGGCCATTTTACTGATACCCGACGCCCGACAGGCTGTACCGTTGTGCTTTGCCCAGAAGGCGTTATAGGCGGCGTTGCCGTTGTTGGTGCCGCGCCCGGCACACGAGAAACCGATCTCCTCAACCCCACCAGCACCGTGAACGAAGTCCACGCCGTTGTGCTAAGCGGTGGCAGCGCCTTTGGTCTGGATAGCGCCAGCGGTGTCATGCACTGGCTGCACGAGCATCAATACGGCCTTCAGGTTGGCCCCGTACGGGTACCCATTGTTCCCGGTGCGGTTTTATTTGACCTGCTGGTTGATGATTTTGCACAACCGACAGGCTCTGGCATTACGCCCGATGCCCATGCGGGTTATCAAGCCTGCGTCGATGCGATACAAAACCCGGCATCAGCACTTGCTCAAGGCAACATCGGCGCTGGCGCCGGTGCAACCGTGGGCAAATTAAACGGCCCGGCATGCGCCATGCGCGGCGGCCTGGGCTGGGCAGCCCTTAATGTAAATGGCATCATCATTGCCGCAGTGATTGCCTGCAACGCCGTTGGCGATGTCGTAGATCCGCACACCGGCGTCATACTTGCCGGTGCCCGTACAGCACCAGAATCTCTAGACTGCATTAATGCGGTAGAAGCAGAGCTCGATGGACTTTCTACCCATGGCTTACATGCCGGCAGCAACACCACGATCGGCGTGATTATCACGGATGCGACACTCACCAAGGCGCAGGCTCAACGCCTGGCGCAGGTGGGGCATGATGGCCTGGCGCGTACTATTCGGCCAGTACACACGGCCATGGATGGCGATACGCTTTTTGCGCTGGCCACCGGTAAAAACCCAGCAGCCATTGACGTAATGCAGCTCGCTACGGCTGCCGGCGAAGTCACTGCCATGGCCGTCATGAATGCCATCAAAAATGCACAGTCACTCAAACTGGGCAAGACCTGGTGGCCGGCTGCCAACGAACGTCAAATCACTACCCCCTAAGCATTCAACAGGCGTAGGATAAACACATGAATCGTTACGCAGGAGAACATCATGGGTGGTATTGATATCTCGGTTGCCCGTTGCGAGACGGCCGGAGAAATGGTTCTTACAGATCAGACGCAACATGAGTGCGCACTGGAACACCATTGCCCGAAAGGCACCAAGTGTCCGTTAGATGGTTGCTTTGCAATTCATTCGGGGATTGCCGAAGAACACCCCGAGTGCCACGTCAAGAAATCGGGTTCGAAATCCGGGCGTTAATCCAGGCGCCGATCGCCTGAATTTCTGGCAGGCAGACCTCATGACCCATCGGGTAGGTCTGCCAATCAAAGGTGTATCCCAATTCTGTAACCGTATTCCTGGCGATTTCGCCTAACTTGAGCGACACCACGTCGTCATGCGTGCCATGTGCAATGAAGAGCGGCGTGGGTTTACTTGCCGAGGTTGCTAACTGCGCCGCTTGGGATGGACTCGGAATATAAGTCGACAGGGCAATAATGCCCGCAAGCGCTTCCTTGTAAGAGAGCCCCGTCAAATAAGCTACGGCGCCCCCTTGGGAAAAACCCGCCAGGAAGATGTGATTTGCCGGGATGCCGCGCGCGACCTCCCGCTCGATCAGCCCGGCAATGGTATCGCGCGATGCCAGCAATCCTGCCTCATCGATTTCCCGACTATCGGCTGCCAACGAGATAATGTCGTACCAGGCGGGCATAACAAAGCCGCCATTGCAGGTAACGGGAATTTGAGGTGCGTTGGGAAAAACAAACCGTACTGGAACAGAAGGGTTCAATCCCAGATACGGTACGATCGGCTCGAAATCACTACCATCAGCCCCTAGGCCATGCATCCATATCACTGCATACAGAGGCGCCTGGCCGGTTTCGAGCTCGATCATCAAGCAGATCGATTAACGACGACGCGGTGGCGGCGGCGATCCGGCACCACGGCCTTCAATATGGCGGAAGGTAATACGACCCTTGGTCAGATCATAAGGCGACAGTTCCAGCGTGACTTTGTCACCGGCCAGAATGCGGATGTGATGCTTACGCATCTTGCCTGCGGTATACGCAACGATCGAGTGACCGTTTTCCAACTCAACAAGAAAACGTGAATCCGGCAGAACTTCCTGCACTACACCGTTCATTTCAATTAGTTCTTCTTTTGCCAATGCGGGCTCCTGGTTCATTTTGGCGCAGTGCACATGATCCTGTAGTTTGACCCTCAGGTCAAACAGCCAAACTTTGTATCCGGCCGCTCCTGGCATATGATTAGGCCATGTTGGCTCTTAAACCACTCCCAAACATCTCATGCTGAACGCCGTTCTAGCCATTTCCGTCGGATCCGCAGTTGGCGCGCTGACGCGTTGGCAGCTGGGGCTGCGTCTTAACCAGCTGTTTCCAACCCTCCCCCCGGGCACCCTTGTTGCCAATATTGTTGGCGGCTACATCATTGGTCTGGCCATTGCCTTTTTTAGTCAAAACAACGAAATAGCACCCGAATGGCGCTTATTAATCGTTACCGGGTTTTGCGGTGGCCTCACGACTTTTTCTACATTTTCTGCCGAAGTGGTCACCCTGCTCCAAGAGGGTCGCTATGCCTGGGCTTCTGCATCGATCGCCGTGCACGTTGGCTGTTCTTTAATTGCAACAATCGCCGGTCTGATGACCTGGCAACTGGCAAGACACGTTTAGGAGTACGCCGCTATGAATGGTTATCAGATTAACTTCTACACCCTACAGAACCGCAAGCATCAGGATCAACCGATTGCCGAGTGGCTCCTGGAGAAGGCGCAGGTCATGGGCATACGCGGTGCCACCGTCATTCATGGTGACGAGAGCTTCGGCAGCGATCGACGCATTCACGCCGCCCGTTTTTTTGAACAGGCCGAGCAGCCAGTCCTCGTGGTCATGGTTGTGACTGAAACGGAATCGAACACCCTCTTTGATCTGATTCAAAGTAGCGGTATTAAAATCTTCTACACAAAGACGGCCGTCGAATTTGGCGTGATCGGCGACTAACTCGCCAATGAAATATCACTGTCACATTTGTGTGAAATACTCCAAACGTTAACCAGTCTAGGCGCGGGAGTTTTCACCATGGCAGAACACACTATCAAACAGTTTGACCTGGAACTCGACGACCTCAAGTCGCGCGTACTTCTCATGGGCGGGATTGTCGAACAGCAAATGCGTCAGGCCATGCAGGGCCTGTACGAAGCTGATCAGACGCTTCTGGCTGCCGTCGAACAGGGCGACAGCCGCCTGGATGAAGCTGAAATCCAGCTAGATACCGCCTGTAACCAGATTATCGCCAAGCGCCAACCCACCGCCATTGACCTTCGGATCATCATTGGCGTACAAAAAACCGGGTTGGAACTGGAGAAAGCGGGCAACAAAGCCGTAAAGATCGCACGTACCGCCCGGGCACTACATGCCAAGCACACGCTTTTTACGCCTTCAGTTGAGCTACGCCATCTGGCAGAAGATGCGCTGGATATGCTGCGCAAATCGCTAGATGCTTTCGCCCGCTCAGACACCCTGGCCGCTACTGAAGTCCTGCAAGCAGACGACTTGGTTGATGCCGAATACCGCAGCATCACGCGCCAGCTCATCACTTTCATGATGGAAGACCCTCGCACCATCTCGCTATCGCTGGAAATTATGAACATGGCCAAAGCGATTGAACGTGTAGCAGACCACGCACGTGCTGTCGCAGAAAACCTGATCTACATTACAGCAGGCATGAACGTGCGTCACTTCAGCGTTGAAGAAGTCCGCACGCATTTGCTTGGCCAACAAGATAGCCACTAAATCAAGGGGCGCAACATGGCGGCAACGATACTCGTCATAGAAGACGATCCGTCGATTCGCGAACTCCTGGCCATCAACCTGGAAAGCAGCGGCCACCGGGTGGTCGAAGCAGCATCAGCTGAAGAGGCCGAGCAGTTTATTACAGCGAGTTTGCCTGACCTGATTCTGCTGGACTGGATGCTACCGGGTCGCCCCGGACCGCAATTTGCCGCACGCCTGCGCGAATCTGAACGCACAGCCGATGTGCCCATCATCATGCTCACGGCCAGAACTGATGAACAAGATCGTATCACCGGGCTGGAAATGGGTGCCGATGACTACATGGTCAAACCCTTTTCTCCCAGAGAACTCGTTGCACGCATCAAAGCCGTACTGCGCCGTCGCAAACCACAACTGACTGAAGACAAAGTCGCTTTTGGCAGCCTCGTTCTGGACCCGGTCACCCACCGCGTTTATGCCAACGACACCTCGGTGGTTATCGGCCCCACCGAATTTCGCTTACTTCACTTTTTCATGACCCATCCGGAACGGGTGCATAGCCGTTCCCAACTACTCGACAAGGTCTGGGGTGACCATGTATTTGTTGAAGAACGCACGGTCGATGTACACATTCGCAGGTTAAGATCTGTCTTAGAAGCTAGTGGTCACGACAGTCTTATCCAGACCGTTCGAGGCAGTGGCTATCGATTTTCGGCCACTGCAGGCTGAAATTGCTCTGCCATCGTAAGCGTGGCGAACCTCAGTTTCTCGGCTAGACGACATGACTTTTATTGAAGGCTTGCTCCTTGTCATTATCGGTGTGCTGGGCTTCCGTCTGTATATGCACAGACGTTACCTACGCCGCATGCTTGACTGGATCTCCGGCCCACTCGATGCCCCTGTACCCGATGCGTCCGGCATCTGGGGAGAATTTGTCTCCCGCATGAATCGCCGCGTCAAAACACGCCAACAAGAAAAAGACCTTCTAGAGCAATCGCTTGAGCAGTTTCAGAGCGCACTTGAAGCCCTGCCCGATGGCGTGATCTTCATGGACGCCCATCGCCGGATTCTATGGATGAACAGCCTGGCCGTCGATATGATGGGGCTCATCCCGGGGCAGGATCAGGGCACCCCCATCGAGCACCTGGTACGCGAACCCGAATTTGCTGCCTACCTGCAACGAGGGGATTTTTCCGAACCTTTGATGTATCACCCCAACCGCCGCGACCAAGCCTCCTACATGATCAGCCTGATCAGTTATGGGGTTGATCGGAGCCTACTGGCGATTCGCGATTTGACCCGGATTGAAAAGCTGGAAAACGTTCGCCGTGACTTCGTGGCGAATGTGTCACATGAGCTAAAAACACCGCTCACCGTGATTAACGGCTTTATTGAAACCCTACAGATGCACCACGAGTCGTTGTCTGCCGAAAAGCGTCAACGCTACCTTGATCTAGCGCTATCCCAATCCCATCAGATGGGCCGCCTGATCCAGGATCTGTTGACGCTTTCTTCGCTAGAGGCACGTGCCAATCTTGCCGACCAGACGCATGTACCGGTTAAAGCGCTGATAGATGAACTGGTGGTTTCTGCCGAAGCAATTTCTGATCGCAAACACACGTTGAGCATCGATATACCGACTGATTTATCTATTCTCGGTTCAGCAATGGCGCTACGCAGTATTTTCGGCAACCTCATTAATAACGCCGTCAATTACACCCCTGCGGGTGGGCGCATTACGATCTCCTGGCGTGAAACTGAGTGTGAAGGCATCTTTAGTGTTCAAGATACCGGTATCGGCATTCCAGCCATTCACTTGCCTCGAATATCCGAACGCTTTTATCGGGTAGACCAAGGGCGTTCGAGAGAAACCGGTGGCACCGGTTTAGGTTTGGCTATTGTCAAACATGCACTCAGCCGCCACCAAGGACATCTGGAGATCAGAAGCCAGGTCAATCAGGGCAGCACTTTTGAAGCCTGCTTTCCTAAAGAGCGCTTCAGCCGATCCTAATTGCTGAAGCACTCGGGTCCTCTTATTAACCGAACCGCCCTGTAATGTAGTCTTCGGTTTCTTTGCGCTTAGGCTTCATAAAGAGCTCATCCGTCACACCAAACTCCATCAACTCGCCCAGATACATATACGCCGTGTAATCTGAAACGCGGGCAGCTTGCTGCATGTTGTGGGTCACGATAGCAATCGTATAAGCGCTCTTCAGCTCAAACACCAACTCTTCGATCTTTGCTGTAGAAATCGGGTCCAGCGCCGAGGTTGGCTCATCCAGGAGTAGCACATCTGGTTTTACAGCCACGCCTCGAGCAATGCACAAGCGCTGCTGCTGGCCACCTGACAAAGAGAGGCCGCTCTGGTGCAGCTTGTCTTTTACTTCTGTCCATAATGCCGCCTGCTCGAGTGCCCACTGCACGCGGTTATCCATATCAGCGCGCGACAGGTTTTCGTACAAGCGCACACCAAAGGCAATGTTTTCGTAAATCGACATCGGAAACGGCGTTGGCTTCTGAAACACCATGCCAACACGCGCACGCAACAGATTTAGGTCGTAACCTTTTTCAAGTGTGTTGCGCCCGTGGAAAATAATCTCGCCCTCGGCGCGCTGCCCGGGATACAGATCGTACATCCGGTTAAAGGTACGTAGCAGCGTTGATTTACCACAACCCGAAGGCCCGATGAATGCCGTTACTTTTTTCTCGGCAATGTCCATCGACACCGACTTCAGGCCCTTGAAATCGCCGTAATAAAAATCCAGATTGCGAACTTTCAGCGCAGCGTTAATACCTTGATCGGAAAGAAATTCGGACATGATGACCTCGTTAAATACTTAAGACTTTGAACGACTCTGGAACACCACACGGGCCAGAACGTTGAGCAGCAACACCAGAATGGCAATCAGAGCAGAAGCCCCCCAGGCAAGGCTCTGCCAGTTTTCATAAGGGCTCATTGCAAAGTTGAAGATCGTCACTGGCAGATTAGCCATCGGCTCATTCATGTTCCAGGTAAAGAACTGATTGTTGAGTGCCGTAAACAACAGCGGCGCCGTTTCACCGGCAATGCGCGCCACAGCCAATAGAATCCCGGTAATAACGCCGCCCTGCACCGCACGCAAACAAACATCCAGACTGACACGCCAGCGTGGCATACCCAGCGCAAAGGCTGCTTCCCGTAAGCTACCTGGCACTAGCTTGAGCATGTTCTCAGTCGTGCGCACGACCACGGGCACCGCAATCAACGACAACGCGACCGAACCAGTCCAGCCGGAAAAGTGTTTGGTCGTTGTCACAAAGAGCGCATAGACAAACAACCCGATCACGATTGATGGTGCCGACAACATAATGTCTGTAACAAAGCGCGTAACTGAAGCGACTTTCGATCGATCACCAAATTCGGCCAGATAAATCCCCGCCAGAATACCAATCGGTGTTGAAACCACGGTGGTGAGCCCCACAATGAGCAAACTACCCACAATGGCGTTGGCCATGCCACCGCCTTCAGAGCCAGGGGCCGGCGTCGACTCTGTAAAGAACGCCCAGTTCATCGCTGGCAACCCTTTAATGAAGAGTGTGCCTAGAATCCAGACGAGGCCAGCAACACCAATCGCTACCGCAATCCCCGATAGCGTTGTACTCAAGCCATTAACGAATTTACGACGTTGATAACGGGCATCCATTAGCGACCTCCCGCTTTACGCTCACCTTGTTTGATCAGCCATTCAGAAGCTGACAACACAACAAAGGTAATAATGAACAGAATAAGCCCCAGGCCAAACAAGGCGGGGATGTGCATGCTGGCATCTGCTTCGGCAAACTCATTGGCTAGCGTTGATGCAATCGAGTTGCCTGGCGCAAAAAGGTTCAACGCAAAACGATTGGCGTTACCGATCACGAAGGTCACAGCCATTGTCTCGCCCAATGCCCGGCCAAGCCCCAGCATAATGCCCCCGATGACGCCCACGCGGGTATAGGGCAGCACAATATTGCGAATGACTTCCCAGCGTGTACAGCCAATGCCATAGGCGGATTCTTTAAGCACGCCAGGAACTGTCTCGAACACATCCCGCATCACCGATGCAATAAACGGAATAATCATGAGCGCAAGCACCAGGCCGGCGGTGAACACACCGAGTCCCAACGGTGGCCCGGCAAAGAAAGGTGCGCCTAACCAGTTAATCATCCAGGGCTGAACGTACTCCTGCACCATCGGTGCAAAAATAAACAAACCCCAGAAACCATAAATAATCGAAGGCACGCCAGCAAGCAGCTCAATCGCTGTACCCAGTGGGCGTCTCATCCAGACCGGGCAAGACTCCGTCAAAAACATCGCAATACCAAAACTAATCGGAACGCCGATCAATAGCGCGATGAGCGACGTAGCGAGCGTGCCCCAGATGGCAATACCGGCACCAAACTCACCGGTCGAAGGGCTCCAGGTGGTGCTGTAGAAAAACCCCAGACCGAATTCATTGATGGCAGGCCAAGCCTGCACCATCAGCGATACCAGAATACCGAACAACACCAGCAACACGAGTGCAGCAAAGCTGAACGTAATGCCGGCAAAAATCCGGTCTTGCCGCAAAAACACAGCAGACTTTTCAGCCTGCCGTTTCATCGCGGCCTGAACGGCTGCTTCGGTTTCGATGGTGTTTTGAGGCATTACTTGGCCGTATAAACTGGTTTGCCATCCGGGCCTTTAATCTCACCCCAGCTCTTGATGATGGCTTTAACAGCATTATCTGGCAGCGGCACATAATCCAGCGCTACCGCCATTTTCTGTCCCTTGGTCAGCGCCCAGTTGAAGTACTTCAGCACTTCGGCACTCTGTTCCGGTTTTTCTGCTTTCTTGTAGATCAAAATGAACGATGCAGACGTAATCGGCCAGGAGTTAGCACCCGACTGATTGTTCAGATTCACTGCAAAGTTAGGCGTACCAGTCCAGTTGGATTTCGATGCGGCTGCTGCAAAACTCGCTTCATTCGGCTGTACAGCCTTGCCATCACGATTGATGAGCGACACGTGTGACATCTTGTTCTGCTTGGCATAGGCGTATTCCACATAACCCACCGCACCATCAATCTTGGTCACGTTTGCTGCAACACCCGCGTTGCCCTTACCACCCACGCCGGCTGGCCAGTTAACGGTTTTACCCGCGCCAACCACACCCTTAAACGGGGACGAGACCTGCGCCAGAAAGTCGGTAAAAACGGCCGTCGTGCCCGACGAATCCGAACGGTAAACAATCGTAATAGCGGTATCCGGCAGCGCCACACCCGGGTTGACCGATGCAATTGCCGGGTCATTCCATTTAGTAATCTTGGCGCGGAAAATATCCGACAGCGTCGCGTTATTCAGTTTCAACTGCCCGGGAGCAATACCCTTGATGTTAACAACGGGCACGACGCCACCAATGATGGCTGGAAATTGTGCCAATCCGCTTTTTTCCAGTTCGGCAGCGGCGACAGGGTCATCGCTTGCGCCGAAATCAACGGTCTTCGCCTGGATCTGTTTAACACCACCACCTGAACCAATCGCCTGGTAGTTAATCGTCGTTCCGGTTTCT
>ERZ1034361.157-NODE-157-length-49068-cov-4.373089_pt1 | contig 49068 bp, 44 predicted proteins | sample MGYA00520617_ERZ1034361 | MGnify/ENA primary metagenome ERZ1034361 (study PRJEB33736, sample SAMEA104284507) | Azolla filiculoides | biome: Urban; feature: Water surface; material: Ditch water | place: Netherlands | collected 2015-10-28 | depth 0-0.1 m ... | reverse complement strand
CCAAGGCGGCGACAAATTCTTTGGCGAGCCCATGCTCAACATCGACGACTTCAAGCAAACTGACGGGTCGGGCCGCGGCATGGTCAATATCCTGGCCGCCGACAAGCTGATGAACTCGCCACGCCTGTACAGCACCTTCCTGCTCTGGATGCTCAGCGAATTGTTCGAGAACCTGCCCGAAGTGGGCGACCTGGACAAGCCCAAGCTGGTGTTTTTCTTTGACGAGGCGCACTTGCTTTTCAATGACGCACCCAAGGTCTTGATCGAGCGCATCGAACTGGTGGTGCGCTTGGTGCGCTCCAAAGGTGTGGGGGTGTATTTCGTGACCCAAAACCCGCTGGACATCCCGGACAGCATCCTGGGGCAGCTGGGCAACCGCGTGCAGCATGCGCTGCGCGCCTTCACCCCGCGTGACCAGAAAGCCGTGGCGGCCACCGCCCAGACCATGCGCCCCAAGGCGGGCCTTGACATCGAAGCGGCCATCACCGAACTGGGCGTGGGCGAAGCCCTGGTCAGCCTGCTGGACGCCAAAGGCCGCCCCACCGAAACCGAGCGCGTGTTCGTCATGCCCCCGGCCAGCCAGTTGGGGCCTATCACGCCCGAGCAGCGCCAGACCCTGCTGAAAAGCTCTTTGGTGGCTGGTGTGTATGAAAGCACACAAGACCGCGAGTCGGCCTACGAAAAGCTCAAGGGGGCCACTGCTGGCGGCGGTGCATCCGGTGGTTCGTCCAGCGGTGCGTCCGCATCGGGTGCGACTGCACCTGCTGCGGCCAGCGAATCCGGCCTGATGAACACCGTGTCCGATTTCATCTTCGGCTCCACCGGCCCACGCGGTGGCCAGCACGACGGCGTGGCCCAGATGCTGGTCAAAAGCGCTGTGCGCAATGTCGGCTCGGCGATCGGCCGCGAAATTGTGCGCGGTGTACTCGGCGGTCTGCTGGGCGGCAGCAAACGCAAACGCTGATCGGCACGGGGCGCTGGCGTTCGGTTCAGTTCAGCGCACCACCCCGGCCGCGAAAAAGGCCTCGACCTCATCGCCTGAGCGCCCCAGCTCGGCCAGGATCGCCCGGCTGTGTTCGCCCAAGTGCGGCGCCAGGCGATTCGGGTCTGCCGCCTGCTGGTTGAAGCGGGCTGCGGCACGCGGGGCGCGCACACGGCCCAGGCCCGGGTAATCCGACTCCATCAGGCTTTCGTTGTGGCGCACCTGCGGGTCCTTGGCCAGGTCGGCCTTGAAGTTCACCTGCCCCACCGGCACGCCCTCGGCGGCCAGGCGGTCCACAAACGGACGCACCTGCTGCTCGGCGGCAATCGGTTCAAGCACCGCACGCCAGGCGTCGATGTTATCCCGGCGCAGCATCATGTTGGCAAAGCGCGGGTCCTGCATCAGCTCGGGCTTGCCAAAGACACGGCAGATGCCCGCAAACTCTTCATCTTGCGGCGCGATCATGGCAAACCAGCCGTCCTTGCAGCGCCAGAGCTTTTGCCGAGCACCAAATTCAGGCACCGGTGCAGGCGGGTTGTCCAGCAGGCTGTGGTTGTAAAGCGCTTCGGGCCACAAAAAGGACAGCCCCGCGTCCAGCATGGACAGCTCGATGCGGCAGCCCTCGCCGCTGGTCTGACGGCCATGCAGCGCAGCCGTGATCGCCTGAGCGGCCGTGAGCGCGGTGATCTTGTCGCACATCAGGGTCTGCAAAAGCCGGGGCTCTTGCGTGTCTGGGTCGGGGTGCGCGTCGGCAAAACCCGACACCGCCTGAATGACCGGGTCGTACACCCGGTAGCCCGAATAAGGACCGGTCTGGCCAAAGCCGCTGATGGACAGGTAGACGATGCGCGGGTTCCAGGCCTTGACCTGTTCGTAGCCAAAACCCAGGCGCTGCATGGCGCCGGGCCGGAAGTTCTCCACCAGCACATCGGCTTTCTCGGCCAGTTCGCGCAAGATGGTCCGGGCCGCCTCTTGTTTGAGGTCCAGCACGATGGCGCGCTTGCCCCGGTTGATCGTGGCAAACAACGAGGTCATGTCGCCTTTGATGGGGCCCACGCGGCGCGTGAGGTCGCCGCCTTGCGTTTCAACTTTGATGACGTCGGCCCCTTGGTCGGCCAGGATGCCCGTGGCCATGGGCCCGGACACCACGGCGGACAGGTCAAGAATTCGGACGCCGGACAGGGGTGCTTGCATGGGGTTTCCTTGGGTGAACGTGCTGGCGGGGCTACAGGCCGCGCGCCACGATCTCTTTCATGATTTCATTGCTGCCGCCGTAAATGCGGGCAACGCGGGCATCGACCCAGGCGCTGCCGATGCCGCCATCGGCCATGAAGCCGGTGCCACCATGCATTTGCAGCAGCTCATCGAGCAGCTGGTTTTGCATCTCAGAAGCGTTGAGTTTGGCCATGGCCGCACGCTCGGCATCCAGCTCGCCGCGCAGGTGGCGCGCCAGGCAGTCGTCCACAAAAGTGCGCAACATGACCGACTTGGCCTTGGCTTCGGCCAGTTTGAAGCGGGTGTTCTGGTAATCGAACACCGACTGGCCAAACACCTTGCGCTCACGCGTCCAGGCGATGGTGCGTACCAGAAAGGCCTCGATGGAGGCGGCCGCACGCACCGCAATCACCAGGCGCTCCTGCGCCAGCTGGTGCATCAGGTAGCGAAAGCCCTGGTTTTCTTCGCCCAGCAGGTGGCTGACCGGCACACGCACCTGGTCGAAAAACAGCTCGGCCGTGTCCTGCCCGCGCAGGCCGATCTTGCGCAGGGCGCGGCCCCGCTCAAAACCCGGCATGCCATCTTCAACCACCAACAGCGAGATGCCTTTGGCCGCCTTCTCAGGGTCGGTCTTGGCCACCACGATCACCAGACCGGCGTTCAACCCGTTGGAGATGTAGGTCTTCTGGCCCGTCAGCACATAGTGCTCACCGTCGCGCTCTGCGCGGGTGCGGATGGCCTTGAGGTCACTGCCCACATCGGGCTCGGTCATGGCGATCGCGCCCACCGTTTGCCCCTGCGCCATGCCGGGCAGCCAGCGTTGTTTTTGCCAGTCATTGCCATAGGCATTCAGGTAGGGGGCCACCACCTCGGAGTGCAGGCTGAAGCCCACCCCCGTGGCGTTGACCCGGGCCAACTCTTCGATGATCACGGCCGCGTGGCCAACATCACCGCCACCGCCATAGGGGTCGGGCAAGGTGGTGCACAGCAAACCGGCCTGCCCTGCCGCCTGCCACAGGCTCAAAGGCACCCGACCGGCTTCTTCCCATTCGAGGTGGTGTGGTGCGATCTCGCGTTCGACAAAGCGCCTCACCTGGACACGAAACGCCTCATGGTCTTCACGCAAAACGGTTCGCATGCCCGGCCCCACGCTTCAGTTGTCCAGCTTGATCTTGGCGGCCTTGATGGCGCGGTCCATGGTCTCGGCCAGCGTTTTCATTTCCGCGCCCAGCTCCTCGGGGGTGCTGCCCACGGCCTCCAGACCCAGTTCGCGCCATTTGGTGCTCAGGTCTGTGCTTTTGATGGCCCGGGCGATGCCGCCAGACACCTTGGCCAGAACGTCCTTGGGGGTGCCTGCCGGGGCCAGCACCAGGAAAAAGCCCACTGGCTCAAAACCCTTGAGGCCAAGTTCGGCAAAGGTCGGCACCGCTGGCAACGACGATGTGCGCTGACTGCCCGTCATGGCCAGCACCTTGATCTTGCCCGCCTGCAGCAACGGCGCCAGCGAGGCGGCATCGAGCCAGGCCGAACTGATCTGGCCGCCCATCAGGTCCTGCGTCAGGGGGGCTGCGCCCTTGTAGGCGGCATGCACCAGGTCAATCTTGGCCGCCAGGTTCAAAGACTCGCCAAAGATGTGCGCCGTGGTGCCCTGCCCGAACGAGCCGTAACTGAGCTTGCCGGGGTTCTTGCGGGCATGGGCGATGAATTCATCGAGCGTGTTGGCCGGAAAGTTGGCAGGCACCGCCAGACCGATGGTCGAGCGCGTGAGCATGGACACCGGATCGAACTCGGTGTCGATGTCAAACGGCAGCTTGCTGTAAAGCGATTTGGCGTAGATGGCGTTCGAGATGGTCAGCACCAGGGTGTAGCCGTCGGCTGGCATTTTGGCGACGGACGACAAGCCCAACCAGCCTCCAGCGCCGGGCCGGTTGTCCACGATGACCGGTTGACCCCAGTATTCGGTCAGCTTGAGCCCGATGTTGCGGGCCATGATGTCGGTGGTGCCGCCCGGGGTGTAAGGCACCACGATGCGGAGGGTCTTGTTTGGGAAACTGGCGGCCTGTTGTGCCTGGCTGTTTGCACTGCCCAGCAGCGCGGTCAGGGCAAGGCAGGCGGTCAATAAACGTTGCACCATGGGGCTCATGTCTGTCTCCTGTAGGAATTTGCCCTCCATGTTCCGGTCAGGCCGATCCCCTCACAATGACATTTCCCCTCATTCGCATTGGCGGAAAAAATCAGCCCGTCTGCGATGCGCGAAGCACCTTGTGCCGCTGACCAGGTGCCGGGGGTGGCTCGGCAGCACCCGCAAAGCATTGGGCATGCAGCAGCCAGCGCCGGGCCACCGCACCTTCGACCCGAAGGTCGGTGTCCAGCAGATGCCGCGTTTGCGTGACCACCTGGGCAAAGGCCGTGGCACTGCCTTGCACCCAACCGGACTCGCTGGCCTCGCCAAAAGTCCAGACCTCTCCGGCTGGGCCCGTCAATTCCAGGCGCGGCATCGGGTCTGGCACGTCCCAGCCCCTGACCTTGTGGCTCCACCCAAAAGTGTTCACGCCCAACACCACGATGTTGCGAAGCCGTGCCGTCTCGGTCCGGTCTTGTCCGAGCATGTCAAAAATGGCCTGACCATGCGCCCAGGTCTCCATCTGGCGCGCGGTCATCGAGGAGCGAACCGACATGGGGGGACCGGCCCAGTCCACCCTTTGTCTGGCGTCCAGCCCTTGCCAGCGTTGCGCCATGTCCAGCGCAAAGGCTTGCCAGCGCTCGAGCAAGGCCTGTCCGCTGACATCGACCATCTGGCGCTCGAAGTCGCGCATGCTGCCCCCCTGCCCTGTGTGTTCACGGCTGCTGGCCAGTCGCTGCCGGAAGGCCTCGGGCGCGTGCACGGCCCAATCTGCGGCCTCGTTCCAGCAGTGCAAATGCCGCAGAATGTGCTCTGTCGTCCATTGCTTGAACTGGGTGGGCTGAGTCCACTGTGCATCGCGCAGCGGCCGCAAGGCCGCAGCCAGGACCTGAACTTCTTCGGCAAAGTCGCTTGTTTGAAGGTGCATGTCACTTCCACAAAACCGGGGGGAAACCGATTATGGGCTGAGGGTCATCGCCCACCGCGCACAGTTGAGACGTATGGCGACGCATGGCGACGCAAGGCGGTCACCTGCCATGAAAAACGCCGGGCAAGCCCGGCGTTTCAAAGAAGGTGGCAAGCCAGTTCAGGCTGCGGCTTCTTGCTCAGGCTCGGCCGGTTCGGCCTTGCTGCTGCGGCCTTCCTTCTTGGGCAGCGGCGTGATGTCCAGCTGCACTTCGTCCTTGTCGTTGATGTCCACCGTGAGGCGTCCCCCCTCGGTCAAACGACCGAACAACAATTCGTCGGCCAGGGCCTTGCGGATCGTGTCCTGGATCAGGCGCTGCATGGGGCGTGCACCCATCAGCGGGTCAAAGCCCTTCTTGCCCAGGAACTTGCGCAGGCTATCGGTGAAGGTGACCTCGACCTTCTTCTCGCCCAGTTGTTGCTCCAGCTGCAGCAGGAATTTGTCCACCACACGCAAGATGATCTGCTCGTCCAGCGGACGGAAGCTGACGATGGCGTCCAGACGGTTGCGGAACTCGGGGGTGAACAGGCGCTTGATGTCGCCCATTTCGTCGCCCGCCACACGGGGGTTGGTGAACCCGATGGTGGCTTTGTTCATGGTCTCGGCGCCCGCGTTGGTCGTCATGATGATGATGACGTTGCGGAAGTCGGCCTTGCGTCCGTTGTTGTCCGTCAAGGTGCCGTGGTCCATGACCTGCAACAGAACGTTGAAGATGTCAGGGTGGGCTTTTTCGATCTCGTCGAGCAAGAGCACGCAGTGCGGCTTCTTGGTCACGGCTTCGGTCAACAAGCCACCTTGGTCAAAACCCACATAGCCCGGAGGCGCACCGATCAGGCGGCTGACCGCATGGCGCTCCATGTACTCGGACATGTCAAAACGGATCAGGTCAATGCCCAGGATGTAGGCCAGTTGCTTGGCCGCCTCGGTCTTGCCCACACCGGTGGGGCCCGAGAACAGGAAAGAGCCAATCGGCTTGTCGGTCTTGCCCAGGCCCGAACGGGCCATCTTGACGGCAGACGACAGCACTTCAAGGGCCTTGTCCTGGCCGAACACCACCGACTTGAGGTCGCGCTCGATGCTTTGCAGCTTGCTGCGGTCGTCGTTGGACACGTTGGCCGGCGGGATGCGGGCGATCTTGGCCACGATGTCTTCGATCTCGGCCTTGCCAATGGTTTTCTTGCGCTTGGAAGGCGGCAAGATACGCTGTGCAGCGCCGGCTTCGTCAATCACGTCAATGGCTTTGTCGGGCAACTGACGGTCGTTGATGAACTTGGCAGACAACTCAGCAGCGGCTTGCAGCGCCGCATTCGCGTACTTCACGCTGTGATGCTCTTCGAAGCGGGACTTCAATCCCTTCAAAATGTCCACCGTCTCGGACACGGTAGGCTCCACCACATCGACCTTTTGGAAGCGACGTGACAGGGCTGCGTCTTTTTCGAAGATGCCGCGGTATTCGGTAAAGGTGGTTGCGCCAATGCATTTCAATTGGCCACTGGACAGTGCGGGCTTGAGCAAATTGGAGGCATCCAAAGTACCACCAGAAGCCGCACCTGCACCAATCAAAGTGTGAATTTCGTCAATGAACAAAACGGCGTGAGGCTTGTCTTTGAGTGCTTTCAAAACACCTTTGAGACGTTGTTCAAAATCACCCCGGTATTTGGTGCCGGCCAACAGCGCACCCATGTCGAGTGAATACACCACAGCTTCGGCCAAAATTTCAGGCACGCTACCTTGCGTGATACGCCATGCCAAACCTTCTGCAATGGCTGTTTTACCGACGCCAGCTTCACCCACCAACAAGGGGTTGTTTTTACGGCGGCGGCACAAAATTTGAATGGTTCGTTCAACTTCATATTCACGGCCAATCAGGGGATCAATCTTGCCGTCTTTGGCCATCTGATTCAGGTTCTGCGTGAACTGTTCCAGAGGGGATGCCTTTTCACTGCGCTCGCCAGCGCCTGTTCCCTCTTCACTTTCAGGTGCAGGGGCAGCGTCACTGCCTTTGGTGGCTTCAGGTGGATCGCTCTTGCGAATGCCATGTGCGATGAAGTTCACAACATCCAAACGGGTGATACCCTGCTGGTGCAAGTAGTAAACAGCATGCGAATCTTTTTCGCCAAAAATGGCCACCAACACGTTGGCGCCGGTCACTTCCTTCTTACCGCTTCCAGTCGATTGAACATGCATGATGGCGCGTTGAATCACACGCTGGAAACCCAGGGTAGGTTGCGTATCGACTTCTTCGGTACCCGCTACTTGAGGGGTGTTGTCCTTGATAAATGACGACAGCGATTGACGCAAATCGTCAACTTGCGCTGAACATGCGCGCAACACTTCTGCTGCGCTGGGGTTGTCCAGCAATGCCAACAACAAATGTTCCACAGTAATGAATTCGTGACGCTGCTGACGCGCCTCAACGAAGGCCATGTGCAAACTGACTTCCAATTCTTGGGCAATCATGTGATTTCCTTAAATGCCTTGCGGAGGTGAAAAATATTAGGTTGGGTAAATTTGTTGAATTTCAACTGGTTTATGCCACATTCTTGTATCAAGCTTGCTTCATTCATGAGACGGGCTCACTGATGCATTGCAAGGGGTGTCCCGCCTGATTGGAGGCATCCAATACTTGATCAACTTTGGTTGCAGCAAGGTCGCGCGTAAAAACGCCACACACACCTTTGCCGTCCAAATGAATTTTCAGCATGATTTGAGTTGCTGCTTCTCGGTCTTTGTTAAAGAACTCTTGAAGCACCAAAACCACAAACTCCATGGGGGTGTAGTCGTCATTCAACATCACCACTTGGTACATCTGCGGAGGTCCGAGCTTGGCTGGACGTCTTTCTAAAACCACAGAATCACCATTTCCTGGTGTGCGTGAAGGCTCGCCTACTGAACTTGGGCTTTTTGGTTGATTTGGTTTCTCTGTCGCCATGTTTTCATTCTATCGATGCCGGAGTCCCTTCCGACATCCTCTTGCAGAAAGTCCTTATGTGGCACTGCAACATTCATCTTCAGTCGGGTAAACCTTAAATTGACAACTGTCCATTCCGTGCTTTAAATGTTCTATACAGCTTTAATCAATGGAGACAAGTATGCCCAACGGAACAGTCAAATGGTTCAATGACGCAAAGGGATTTGGATTCATTCAGCCTGATGGCGGCGGCCCTGATGCATTTGCGCATTTCTCAGCCATAGCCATGGAGGGCTTTAAAAGCCTCAAAGAAGGCGCAAGGGTCACATTTGAGTTAACCGATGGCCCCAAAGGACCCATGGCCATCAACATTCAATCTGAGGGTGAAATCACAGCGGCTGGCACACCAAGCAGCACACCCACCATGACGCCAGTCAGCGGATAAAAAAAGCCCTTGAGAGAATCCTCTCTCAAGGGCTTTTAACTTTGTAAATGGTCGGCGTGGCGGGATTCGAACTCGCGACCCCTTGCACCCCATGCAAGTGCGCTACCAGGCTGCGCTACACGCCGACAAGCTTTAAATTATAGCTCGAGAATTCGCTCAAATTGAGAGCAGGTCTCGAATATCCATCAATTCACGTCGCAAGCTTGGCACGCTACTGGTGGCATGTAGGCTTCCGGCCCGCTGAGAACTTTCCAAGGCCATGACTGGCAATTCATTTTCATCCTCTGGCATCTCTCCGACAGAACCTAATTCATCTGGCAAATCAAGCGCTGACACCATGCCAGCAAGTTGCTCTTTGCGATAGCCTTTTTGCGACTGCGCAAGCTCCTGCATTTTGTTGCGGGCACCACTGATGGTGAACCCTTGGTCGTAAAGCAAATCGCGAATGCGTCGAATCATCAACACTTCGTGATGTTGGTAATAGCGGCGATTGCCACGACGCTTGACAGGCCGAAGCTGTGTGAATTCCTGCTCCCAGTAACGAAGCACATGTGGCTTGACGCCACAAAGCTCACCCACTTCACCAATGGTGAAGTAGCGCTTTGCGGGAATAGATGGGAGGGAGTTCTCCATTGAAATCACAAACTTGCTAGGGGAACCTACTAGCTTACTCTAAGCAGAGGGGCTCCGTAAAGCCCTCTTTTGATTAATTTTAAGAATGCCCCAACACGACCAAGCGGCTGTCTTTAAGCTTGACTGGATTCGTCACCCTGAATCACGTCTTTGAGCTTGTGACTGGCGTGAAAGGTGGCTACGCGACGCGCATCAATTGGAATCAATTCGCCCGTGCGAGGATTGCGACCAGGACGCGGCGCTTTTTCACGGATTTGAAAATTGCCGAATCCAGAAATTTTGACGTCTGTTCCTTGAACCAATTGCGTGGCAATTAGATCAAAAAATGAGTCCACCATGTCTTTGGACTCGCGCTTGTTCAGACCGATTTGTTCAAACAACAAATCGGCCAAATGCGCCTTGGTCAACGCAGGCGTTTCAAGACTTTCAACAGAAAAATCCATACATACTTTCTGCTTTAAATTAAGAACGCAAACGCGCGGACAGCTTGGAAGCCAAATGATCCAGCACTGCTTTGACGGTGGACTCAATTTGGACGTCGGTCAATGTTGCGTCGTCGCTGTTCAGCGTCAGACGCACAGCCAAACTTTTCTCGAGTCCTTGCGTAGCCTGTGGGCGGAACACGTCAAACAAAACCGCACTCTTCAGCAAGCCTGCGGTAGGGGCATCGTGAATTGCACTCATCATTTCAGCATGCGTCACCTTTTCTGCCACGATGACCGCAATGTCACGCTCAACCGCTTGGTGTCTAGCTACGCCTTGAGCCACAGGGACTTCGCGCTGAAGAACGGCATCTAAATCCAATTCGAACATGATGGGTGCCAATTGCAAATCCCAAGATTGGCGCCAACGGGGATGCAACTCGCCCACATGTCCAATCACTTGGCCATGAAGCTTGACTTGAGCGCAACGACCAGGATGCATGGCGGCGTGTTCCGCGGCTTCAAACACGGGCTTGGCAGGTGCCAGTAAAGCCTCCACTTCGCCTTTGACATCAAAGAAGTCGACATTGCGAACTTTGCCACCCCAAGTGGTGGTAGTGACGGGGCCGTAAGCCACACCTGAAACGCGCATCGGTTGGTTTAACCCCTCCACCGTGGTGTCGCTGTTGTGCACAGATGCATCGCGCAAAAACACACGACCCAACTCGAACACACGCACACGGTCGGCTTTGCGATCGGTGTTGAACTTCACCACTTGCAACAAAGAACCCAGCAAGCTGGTGCGCATTACACTCATTTGGCTGGCGATGGGGTTGAGCAACTTGATGGGGTTGGCATTGCCTGCCAATTCATGTTCCCAGCGCTCTTCGACAAAGCTGAAGTTGATGGTTTCTTGGTAACCCAAGGCCGCAATGCTGCGACGTACGGCAAATGGGCCGCGTACATTTTCTTTGCGAATTTTGGCCGTGATGGGCGCCAAAGGTGGTGTGGTGGGCAATTGGGTATAGCCCACCATGCGCGCCACTTCTTCAATCAGGTCTTCTTCAATTTCCAAATCGAAACGCCAGCTGGGAGGATTGACGGTAACCAAGCCTTCGGCTTCAGTGACTTCAAATCCCAAACCGCGCAATGCATCAGCACATTGTTTTTGCGTCAGTGCCATGCCGATCACTTTAACCGCACGTGCTACACGAAGCGTGACAGGCTTGCGAACAGGCATGTTCAGTTTTTGGTCATCTACAGGGCCCACTTGCGTCGCATCTGAACCGCAAATATCGATCACCAATTGTGTGATGCGCTCGATGTGCTCAACGGTACCTTCTGGGTCGACACCGCGCTCAAAGCGGTGGCCAGCATCGGTTGAAAAGTTGTAACGACGTGAACGGCCTGCAATGGCTTTAGGCCACCAAAACGCAGCTTCGATGTAAATGTTTTGCGTGTCATCAGACACGGCTGTGGCGTCGCCGCCCATGATGCCCGCCAAAGACTCAACTTGTGAGTCGTCTGCAATGACGCCCACTTTATCGTCCACTGTAACCGTGTTGCCATTGAGCAGTTTCAATGATTCTTCTGCACGGCCCCAGCGAACTTGCAGTCCACCATGAATTTTGTCGAGGTCAAAAATGTGTGACGGACGGCCAAATTCAAACATCACATAGTTGGAAATATCCACCAAGGGGCTCACACTGCGTTGGCCGCAGCGTGCCAAGCGGTCGACCATCCATGCGGGTGTTTGCGCTTTTGGATTAACGCCCTTCACCACGCGGCCACTGAAGCGGCCGCACAAATCGGTGGCTTCTACTTTCACCGCCAATTTGTCTTGCACTTGCGCTGTCAAGGCTTTGAAGGCTGGCGCCTTCAAAGGCGTACCTGTCAGTGCCGAGACTTCACGTGCAATGCCATACACACTTAAGCAATGCGCCAAATTAGGCGTGAGCTTGAGCGTGAGCAAGGTATCGTCCAAGTTCAAATAGGTGCGAATGCTTTGACCCAAAGGTGCGTCTGCTGGCAACTCCAGCAAGCCGCCATGGTCGTCCGCAATTTTCAACTCTTTGGCCGAGCACAACATGCCTTGGCTTTCAACGCCTCGCAACTTGCCCACCTTGATGAGGAAAGGTTTGCCGTCTTCTCCGGGGGGCAACTCTGCGCCCACCATGGCGCAAGGAATGCGAATGCCAATGCGTGCATTGGGCGCGCCGCACACGATGTTGAGCAATGTGGGATGACCCACATCCACTTGGCAAACACGCAAGCGGTCTGCGTTGGGGTGCTGCTCTGCACTTTTGATTTCACCAATCACCACATTTGTAAAAGGGGGTGCCACAGGTTGAAGTTCTTCAACCTCCAGGCCCGCCATGGTGAGTGTTTCGGCGAGTTGTTCTGTATTGAGGGGTGGGTTGCAAAACTCACGCAGCCAGGATTCAGGAAATTGCATGGTCTTTAATTATTGAAATTGACTCAAGAAGCGAACGTCGCCGTCGAAGAACAAGCGCAAATCATTCACGCCATATCGGAGCATGGTGAGACGGTCGGGGCCCATGCCGAAGGCAAAGCCAATGAATTTTTCGGGGTCGAGCCCCATGTTGCGAACCACATTGGGGTGCACTTGACCCGAGCCCGCCACTTCCAACCAACGTCCTGCCAAAGGACCAGTTTGAAACTGGATGTCGACTTCGGCACTGGGTTCGGTGAAGGGGAAAAAGCTAGGACGGAAGCGCAAGACCAAGTCGTCGCTTTCAAAAAACGTACGGCAAAAATCGGTAAACACCACCTTCAAGTCTTTGAAGCTGACGTTCTCGCCAATCCACAAGCCTTCACATTGGTGGAACATGGGCGAGTGAGTGGCATCGCTGTCGACACGGTAAGTGCGGCCTGGTGCAATGACGCGAATTTCTGGCATGCCCTGCCCTGCATCCAATTGCGCTTTGTGACGCTTCACGTGCTGCACTGCATGGCGAATTTGCATGGGGCTGGTGTGTGTGCGCAGCAGATGGCCGCCTTCGACGTAGAAGGTGTCGTGCATGGAGCGTGCGGGATGATCTTCGGGCGTGTTGAGCGCTGTGAAGTTGAACCAGTCGGTTTCAATTTCGGGGCCTTGTGCCACTTCAAAACCCATGGAGCCAAAAATTTGCTCGATGCGCTCTAAGGTGAGTGACACAGGGTGCAAGCCGCCTTGCGTGAGGGGGCGGCCCGGTAATGTGACGTCAAAAGCTTCCGCTTTGAGTTGAACGGCCAACTCGGCATCGGCCAAAGCTTGGCGGCGCGCGTTCAACGCGGTTTCAATGCCCTGCTTGGCCACGTTGACCGCGGCGCCGAATGTTTTCTTCTCTTCAACGCTCAAGGCGGCCATGCCCTTCATCATCTCGGTGATGCGGCCTGATTTGCCCAAATACAGGGCTTTGGCATTTTCAAGATCGGCGGGGGTTTGGGCCTGCGCAAAACTGCCGCGGGCCGCTTCAACCAAACTGTCCAACTCGGTCATGGTGGAAACTTTAAAAGAAACTTAAATTCAAAATAAAAAAAGGATTGAAGCCTTCGCAAGCCTCAACCCCCTTGATCGACTGTGATATCGACTGCGTGAGTACTTAAGCTGCGGCCAACTTGGCCTTGACTTGGTTCACGATGCCAGCAAAAGCGGCCTTGTCGTGCACGGCAATATCAGCCAACACTTTACGGTCGATTTCAATGGCAGCCTTTTTCAGGCCGTTGGCGAATTGGCTGTATGTCAGACCGCATTCACGGGCCGCTGCGTTGATACGCGCAATCCACAACTGACGGAACACACGTTTTTTGGCACGACGGTCGCGGTATGCGTACTGTCCAGCCTTCATCACCGCTTGTTTAGCGATGCGGAAGACATTACCGCGGCGACCGCGGAAACCTTTGGCCAGGGCCAATACTTTTTTGTGACGGGCTCGTGCCGTAACACCACGTTTTACGCGAGGCATATTTTCTCCTTGTTCGTCAGTGAATTACAGGCCAGCCGAAGGCAGCATTTGTGCCATGTGACCCATGTTGGTCTCATGTACGCCTACTGCACCGCGGAGGTGACGTTTGTTCTTGGTTGTCTTCTTCGTCAAGATGTGACGCTTGAAGGCTTGACCGCGTTTAACGGTACCACCAGGACGAACACGGAAGCGCTTTTTGGCGCTGCTTTTGGTCTTCATTTTGGGCATTTGACTGCTCCTTATTTTGTGCTCGTGAGGCGTCTGCAAACTCCTTGCAGCCTTGTTGGCCCCGAGCCACTTTTAATCAGCATCACACCGAAGTGTTTTGCTGTTTGAGGTTGGTGACAACCTCATTTGTAAGAGCTCCCGAAGGAACTCTTCAAACTCACTCTGAAGCTGCCGGAGCGGCTTCGTTGGCTGATTTACCAGCCGGTTTTTTGCGACCGGGTGCAATCATCATGATCATTTGGCGGCCTTCCAACTTTGGAAATTGCTCGACCACAATCAGATCGCCCAAGTCATCGCGAATACGCTGCAACAGTGCCATGCCCAACTCTTGGTGGGTAATTTCGCGACCGCGAAAACGCAGGGTCACTTTGCACTTGTCACCATCGGCCAAAAAGCGGCGGATGTTGCGCATCTTGATGTTGTAGTCACCGTCATCGGTACCAGGTCGGAATTTGATTTCCTTGATCTCAATGACCGTCTGCTTGGCTTTGGCTTCGGCAGCACGTTTTTGTTCTTGGTATTTGAACTTGCCGTAGTCCATCAAACGACAAACCGGGGGTGTGGCCGTGGCTGCAATTTCAACCAAGTCAACATCCAACTCTCCCGCCATGCGCAAGGCATCTGCTAAAGAAACAATGCCCAGTGGCTCGTTCTCGGGTCCGGACAAACGGACTTCGGGGAAAGTGATTTCACGGTTCAGGCGATGCTTACGCTCTTCGCGCTGACGGCGGTCACGAAATTCGGTGGTAGCGATGGTTCAAATCCTTTAATAAATAACTGCACAAGGCAGCCCAAACCGACGAGCAAGCGTCAAGCTAAAGCAATCGGAAAAATTCTTCAAACTTTAGAATCAATGTCTGATTGGATGAGTTCAATGAACGCATCAACAGACATGACACCGAGGTCTTTGTTACCTCGGGCGCGTACTGCGACAGTACCCGCAGCCTTTTCTTTGTCGCCAGCGACAAGGATGTAAGGCGGCTTCTGCAATGAATGCTCGCGTATTTTATACGTGATTTTCTCGTTCCGGAGGTCTAAATCGACCCTAAGGCCTTGATTTCCCGCCAGTTTTTGCATTTTTTGGGCAATTTCACGACAGTAATCGGCCTGAGAATCGGTAATGTTGCACACCACTACTTGAATTGGGGCCAGCCAAACAGGCAAGGCGCCAGCGTGTTGTTCGATCAAAATACCGATGAATCGCTCCATGCTGCCCACAATGGCGCGGTGCAACATGACGGGGCGATGGCGGTTGCCGTCCTCCCCTACGTACTCTGCATCTAGGCGCTCAGCCATAGAGAAGTCAACCTGAATGGTGCCGCACTGCCATTGACGACCAATGGCATCTTTCAGGGTGTATTCAATTTTGGGGCCATAGAAAGCACCGTCACCTGGGGCAATTTCGAAATCACAGTTGGACGCACGCAGGCTTTCCATCAAGGCGTGTTCGGCCTTGTCCCAAATTTCATCGGAACCAATGCGCTGTGCCGGACGAGTGGCCACTTTGTAAATGATGTCGGTAAAACCAAAATCTTTGTAGACCTTCTGCAAAAGCGTGGTGAAGTTGACGCTTTCATCCAAGATTTGGTCTTCGGTACAGAAGATGTGGCCATCGTCTTGTGTAAAGCCGCGCACGCGCATGATGCCGTGCAAGCCGCCTGTAGGCTCATTGCGGTGACACTGACCAAACTCACCGTAGCGCAGTGGCAAATCGCGATAGCTCTTCATGCCCTGCTTAAAAATCAAGATGTGACCCGGGCAGTTCATGGGCTTCAACGCGTAATCGCGCTTTTCAGACTCAGTGGTGAACATGTTGTCACGGTACTTGTCCCAGTGACCTGTTTTTTCCCACAAAGACTTGTCAATGATTTGAGGGCCTTTAACTTCTTGATAACCGTTGTCTTGGTACACAGCACGCATGTACTGTTCAACCTTCTGCCAAACAGACCAGCCTTTGGGATGCCAGAAGACCAAGCCAGGTGCGTGCTCGTCAATGTGAAAGAGGTCCAGCTCACGGCCTAGTTTGCGGTGATCACGCTTTTCCGCCTCTTCCAATTGGGTGAGGTAGTTTTGTAAATCGTCTTTGCTGGTCCATGCAGTGCCGTAAATGCGTTGCAGCATTTCGTTTTTGCTGTCGCCACGCCAATAAGCACCGGCCACCTTCATGAGTTTGAAGTGCTTGAGCTTGCCAGTGCTGGGCACGTGGGGGCCGCGGCACAAGTCTTCGAACGCACCCTCTTTGTACAAGCTCACGTCTTCGTTGGAAGGAATGCTGCCAATGATTTCGGCCTTGTAGTGCTCGCCCATGCCTTTGAAATAAGCCACAGCCTCATCACGCGGCAAAACACGACGGACCACAGGCTCGTCTTTGTTGGCCAATTCGGTCATGCGCTTTTCGATGGCGGCCAAGTCGTCCAAGTCGAATGGACGGCTGTATGAAAAGTCGTAGTAAAAGCCGTTTTCAATCACGGGGCCAATGGTGACTTGGGCGTCCGGATACAAATCCTTGACGGCATAAGCCAGCAAGTGCGCCGTTGAATGACGAACCACTTCCAAGCCATCGGCATCTTTGCCCGTGATGATGGCGAGCTGCGCGTTGGCAGCCATGGTGAAACTCGTGTCCACCACTTTGCCATCGACTTTGCCAGCCAAAGCCGCTTTGGCCAAGCCAGCGCCAATGGAGGCTGCAACCTCTGCCACGGTGACGGGACCGGGAAACTCACGCAATGAACCGTCTGGAAGTGTGATCTGAACCATGTTCGAACTGAAAAAAGGAAAGGCGCCCTTTTGGCGCCAGAAATGAAAAACGCGGCATTTGCCGCGCTTTCAAACGCTCAGGCCAGATTTTACGCTGTGCCCGAGGTCTTTTTCGATCAGTGGAACTGTTCTTCTTCAGTAGAACCGGTCAAAGCCGTGACGCTAGAGCGGCCGCCCTGGATCACGGTGGTCACTTCATCGAAGTAACCTGTGCCGACTTCTTGCTGGTGCGACACGAAGGAGTAGCCGCGATCGCGCGCTGCGAATTCGGGTTCTTGCACCTTCTCAACATAGGCAGACATGCCGCGTTGAACGTAGGCTTGCGCCAAGTCGAACATGTTGTACCACATGGAGTGAATGCCAGCCAACGTGATGAACTGGTACTTGTAGCCCATGGCGCCGAGTTCTTTCTGGAATTTGGCGATGGTGGCATCGTCCAAGTTTTTCTTCCAATTGAAAGAAGGTGAGCAGTTGTAGGCCAACAATTTGCCTGGGTGCTTCTTGTGGACAGCTTCTGCAAATTTACGAGCAAATTCCAAATCAGGTGTACCTGTTTCACACCAGACCAAGTCGGCGTATTCAGCATAGGCAACGGCACGGCTAATAGCTTGCTCCATGCCTTTCTTGGTTTTGTAGAAACCTTCAGCTGTACGCTCGCCTGTGAGGAAAGGCTTGTCGTTTTCGTCGTAGTCGCTGGTCAGCAAGTCAGCAGCTTCTGCGTCGGTACGTGCAATGACCAATGTAGGCACGCCGCAAACGTCAGCCGCCATACGGGCTGCGATGAGTTTTTGGCAAGCTTCAGTGGTAGGCACCAACACTTTGCCGCCCATGTGACCGCACTTTTTGACAGAAGCCAATTGGTCTTCAAAGTGAACGCCACCAGCACCCGACGTGATCATGGCTTTCATCAACTCGAAGGCGTTCAACACACCACCAAAGCCGGCTTCGGCATCGGCCACGATAGGCGCGAAGTAATCTGTGTAATCTTTGTCGCCAGGGTTGGTGCCTTTGGACCATTGAATTTCGTCTGCGCGGCGGAAGCTGTTGTTGATGCGCTCAACCACCTTTGGCACGGAGTCCACTGGATACAAAGATTGGTCGGGGTACATGGAAGCGTAAGAGTTGTTGTCGGCTGCAACTTGCCAGCCAGACAAGTAGATGGCTTTGATGCCAGCCTTCACTTGTTGCATGGCTTGACCACCGGTCAATGCGCCCAAGCAATTGATGTAGTCTTCCGTGTGAAGCAAGTTCCACAATTTTTCAGCACCACGGCGAGCCAATGTGTGCTCAATGGGGAAAGAACCACGCAAACGGACCACGTCTGCTGCTGAATAACCGCGCTTGATGCCTTTCCAACGGGGGTTGGTGGCCCAATCTTTTTCCAAAGCGGCAATTTGTTGTTCACGGCTGAGTTGTTCAACGAGATTTTGTGGCATGTCGATTTCCTTGCAAGTGGTTAATGATTCGGCCAATTCATTCTTCAAACTGTTTGGCACTGGTTGAAATTCTAGGTCTTATAGAAGACCATTGAAATATCTTATGTCTTATATAAGACAAATATTTTTACATTGAAAAACATATACTTACACGAGACATTTCTCATTGCAAAATATCATCTCTCATATTGAGAAATAATATTGCGGCGCAACATGTTGAAATTCCGCATTATGGAAATCAATTTCGAGAATGAAAATGCTTCAAGCACACAAGACAACACACCAAGGGCAAAGACAAATCAATCAGTGCCTTTCATTCGAGAGGGATATCTACAACAGCAAGGGTAAAAAAACTCATCTTCCCCTTGGAAACCTGTGCTTTCTCCAGTAGCATCCGCTCAGCCGGATAAATAAGTTTCCGGCTGCGAACCAACTTCCGACTTAAGGAATTTCAAAATGGCAACTGCAAAAAAAACCCCGGCAAAAAAAGCTGCTCCTGCAAAAAAGGCAGCACCCGCCAAAAAACCCGTAGCTAAAAAAGCAGCGCCTGCTAAAAAAGCAGCGCCTGCTAAGAAAGCTGCACCCGCAAAGAAAGCTGCACCAGCCAAAAAGCCTGTAGCCAAAAAAGCCCCTGCTAAAAAGCGCACACCCAACGCAGCGTTCATGAAAGCATTGACACCTAGTGCCGCATTGGCAGCTGTGGTGGGTGCAGCCCCCCTGCCACGTACGGAAGTCGTGAGCAAGTTGTGGGTTTACATCAAGAAAAACAACCTGCAAGACAAAGTCAACAAGCGCAACATCAACGCTGATGACAAACTCAAGGCAGTCTTTGGCAAAGCCCAAGTCAGCATGTTCGAGATGGCCGGCCTGATCGGCAAGCACTTGAAGTAATTCTTTGCTTCTCGAATAAAAAAAGCCGGGTCACCCCGGCTTTTTTTATGTCTTTGACTTCAAGGCGTTTTGCGTAATGGCCGACAAAGTACCCCGTGTAGTGATCACTTCCGGATCCAGCATGATTTCAATCAAAGTGCCCTTCTCTCCCTTGAGGGCCTCAAGCAACGCAGGCTCGAACTCTTCTGTTCGCGAAATTCGGATGCCTTCATAACCATAGGCCTTGGCCAAATTGGCAAAGTGCGGATTGTTCAAATTCGAACCCATGTTGTGCGTCGGGAACTCTCGCTCTTGATGCATGCGAATGGTGCCATACATGCCGTTGTTCAACAGCACCACAATCGATTTTGCACCGTGTTGTGACGCGGTTGCCAGCTCTTGGCCATTCATCAAAAAATCGCCGTCGCCAGCAATGGTGAAGACAACACGCTTGGACAGAATAGCTGCAGCAACACCCGCCGGCACGCCATAGCCCATGGCCCCTACAGTCGGCGCCAGTTGCGTTTTGTATCCTTTGCTCAGACCATGGTGTTGGTAGTAACGGTGCACCCAGCTGGCAAAGTTACCGGCGCCATTGGTCAATACCGCGTTTTCCGGCAAATGACGCTGCAAGGCAGCCACCACTTCCGGCATGTTGACCAAGCCTTTGGCGCTGTCTTGCGTCAATCCAACAAGCGACTGAGGCTGTATGTTGGCCACATAGTCTGCGTTAGCTTGTGACGCCCAATCGGCCCAGGGTACTGAGGGTGGTGCCGTCAAAACTTCAAGACTTCTGGCCGCCGCATTCATGGTGGCACAAATGGCCAAATCTGCTGCGTAAACCCGGTTGAGCTCTTCGGCACTGGCATGGATGTGAATTAATTTTTGCTTAGGCTTGGGCACTTCCAGCAGGGTGTACCCACTGGTGGTCATCTCCCCCAATCGAGGGCCAATGGCCAAAATTAAATCGCTGTCCTTGATGCGTTGTGACAATTTGGGGTTAATGCCAATGCCCACATCACCCGCATACAACGGATGAAAATTGTCAAAGGTGTCTTGGAATCGAAAGGCATTGCCCACAGGCAATTGCCAGTTCTCGGCAAATCTTTGGAGTGCTTGCGCCGCCTGAGGCGTCCAGCCCCCACCGCCAGCAATTACAAAGGGGCGCTTGGCCGCCAACAGCATTTCTCGCATTTGACGCAGGCTACCAGGATCACTCCAGGCCTCTACAGGCTCCAGCTTAGGCAAGGGTTTGGCGGTAACCTCGTGCGTCAACATGTCCTCGGGCAAGACCAGAACAACAGGACCGGGCCGGCCATTCATGGCTGTGGCAAACGCACGCGCAACGTATTCCGGAATTCGCTTGGCATCATCAATGCGCTCCACGCGCTTGGCCATGCCCTTGGTGCTTGGGCCAAAGAAAGAACAAAAATCGACCTCTTGGAAGGCTTCTCGGTCACGCGTGTCGGTAGCGACATCGCCCACAAACAAAACCATGGGCGTAGAGTCTTGAAACGCCGTGTGAACGCCGATCGACGCATTGGTGGCACCGGGCCCACGGGTGACAAAACAAACGCCCGGACGACCTGTCAAACGGCCCTGCGCATCGGCCATGAAGGCTGCGCCGCCCTCTTGGCGACAAGTGACGAATTGAATTTGGTCTTGGTATTTGTGAAAACCATCTAGGACGGCAAGATAACTTTCACCTGGCACCCCAAAGGCATGTGTCACGCCTTGTGCGACCAGACACTCCACCAACAAATGCCCCCCCATTTGAGGGGTGGCACAGGTTTCATTCGTTTTGTCGTTTTGATTGCTCATACGGCCTCTTGTGATCAAGGCCGCATGATACTTTCAAAGCCAAATACAAACGCGATCTCAGGTCACTTTGAGCTCACCACTCTGTCAAATTTAAAGACACCTGGCGCATTGACTGGGTCGACATCGACAGGAATGACAGACTTTGGCAAAAACTTGCCTTCGAGCAGCAGTTTAGACAGCGGATTCTCAATCCGTTGCTGGACAGCGCGTTTCAATGGCCGCGCACCAAATACAGGATCGAATCCAACTTTGGCCAACTCTGCCAATGCAGCAGCGGAAACCTCGAGATGCAAATCCATCTTGGCCAACCGAGCCGACAAAACCTGCAATTGAATTTTGGCAATCGATTCGATGTGTTTGGCATCCAAACTGTGGAAGACCACGGTCTCATCAATGCGATTCAAAAATTCTGGCCGGAAATGATTCTTCAATTCGCCCCAAACCGCTTCTTTGACATCCTCATTGGATTCACCCACCATGGCTTGAATCAGGTGCGAGCCAATGTTGGATGTCATCACAATCACAGTATTTTTAAAGTCTACTGTGCGCCCTTGGCCATCGGTCAGACGGCCGTCGTCCAGTACTTGCAACAGCACGTTAAAAACATCGGGATGGGCTTTTTCCACCTCGTCAAGGAGCAACACTGCGTAAGGCTTTCTGCGCACCGCCTCTGTCAAATAGCCACCTTCTTCGTAACCCACATAACCAGGCGGCGCGCCAATGAGGCGAGCCACCGAATGTTTCTCCATGAACTCACTCATGTCGATTCGAATGAGATGGTCTTCACTGTCAAACAAGAAGCCTGCCAGGGCCTTGCACAACTCTGTTTTACCAACACCCGTTGGCCCAAGGAACAAGAAAGATCCTGTGGGTCTTTGCGGATCGGACAAACCTGAGCGTGAACGTCGAATGGCATGAGACACCGCAGCAATGGCTTCGTTTTGACCAACCACGCGCTCATGCAACTTGACTTCCATTTGAAGCAGTTTTTCGCGCTCGCCCTGCATCATTTTGGAGACAGGAATACCTGTCGCGCGACTCACCACTTCTGCAATTTCTTCTGCCCCCACTTGCGTGCGCAACAGCCGCGGCGCGGAACCCGCAACTGGATTCAATTCCTTGGCTTGTGTTTCGAACAGAAGTTTTTCAAGCTCAGGCAATTTGCCGTACTGCAATTCGGCCACTTTGTTGAAGTCGCCTTTTCGAGTGAGCTCTTCAATTTGCTGACGCAACTGGTCAATTTTTTCTCGAACGTTTTGACTGCCCTGCGCTTGTGCTTTTTCTGTCTTCCAGACCTCTTCCAAATCGGCTGCTTCTTTTTTGAGCGAGACGATTTCCTCTTCAATCAGGCCTAAGCGCTTTTGCGACGCCTCATCGGTTTCTTTTTTAACCGCTTCTCGTTCAATCTGCAACTGAATCAAACGACGATCAAGCTTGTCAATGACTTCGGGTTTGGAGTCAATTTCAATTTTGATTTTGGATGCGGCCTCATCGATCAAGTCGATCGCCTTGTCAGGCAAGAAACGATCCGTGATGTAGCGGTGACTGAGTTCGGCAGCGGCCACGATGGCTGGATCGGTAATGTCAACGCCATGGTGAATTTCGTACTTCTCTTGCAAGCCGCGCAAGATGGCAATGGTGGCCTCCACACTGGGCTCGCCCACCAAGATCTTTTGAAAGCGACGCTCCAATGCCGCATCTTTCTCAATGTACTTTCGATACTCGTCCAATGTGGTGGCGCCCACGCAGTGCAACTCCCCCCGTGCCAACGCCGGTTTGAGCATGTTCCCTGCATCCATGGCGCCTTCTGCCTTGCCAGCCCCGACCATGGTGTGCAATTCATCGATGAAAACGATGGTTTGACCTTCGTCTTTGGCAAGCTCGTTCAGCACCGATTTGAGGCGCTCTTCAAATTCACCGCGAAACTTGGCACCCGCCAACAACGATGCCATGTCCAAAGACAAGACACGTTTACCTTTTAACGAATCGGGCACTTCGCCCGCAACTATGCGCTGAGCCAACCCCTCCACAATGGCAGTCTTGCCCACGCCAGGTTCTCCAATGAGAACTGGATTGTTTTTGGTACGGCGCTGCAAGACTTGAATGGCTCTGCGAATTTCATCGTCACGACCAATTACAGGGTCGAGCTTGCCCATGCGAGCTCGCTCTGTCAGGTCTAGACAATACTTTTTCAAAGATTCTCGTTGCCCTTCGGCTTCTGCACTGTTCACGTTTTGTCCTCCACGTACTGCATCGACAGCAGTTTCTAAACTTTGACGACTCAAACCTGCAGCCTTTGCGCTGCGGGCCAATTCTGACTTGCTGTCGGTCAGGGCCAACAAAAAGAGTTCGCTGGCGACAAAAGAGTCGCCTCGTTTCAAGGATTCTTTTTCAGCAGCCTGCAACAACTTGACCAAGTCTGGGCCTACTTGAACTTGGTCTTGTCCTGTCACTTGCGGCAGGCGCTCAACTGCCGTGGTGGCTGTTGACAGCAATGCGTTGATGTTCACGCCCGCCCTTTGCAACAGTGCTTTGGGGCCATCTTGCTGTTGTAGCATGGCCAACAAAACGTGCGCAGGGTCAATGTATGCATGGTCTTTGCCCAAAGCCAAGCTTTGAGCATCACCGAGTGCCTCTTGAAATTTGGTGGTTAGTTTGTCAATTCGCATCTGAATCTCCTATTGACTTCCATTTTGGGCCGATGTGGCTATTTTTCAAGAGGCGGTGCAAATTGAGTACTTCCCGCAGCCAGACCACCTAGAATGCTCATATGAACATTCACCAAATGTCAGTCCAATATGACGAGCGTCAAGATCGCATGGCCCTGCGGGTGAGCAATCAAGACAGTCAAGAATTCCGACTATGGCTTACGCGGGCCATGACCTTGCGTTTGCTGCCCCATTTGCAGGCGTCTGTGGTGCAACTGGAAGCCAGAGACCCTCAAGTCATGGCCACCGACACGACGGCTCAGCAAATGTTGGCCGAACTCAAACGCGAGAACTTCTTGTCGCAAGCTGATTTTTCAACGCCGTTTGTGTCGCAAAATCTCAGCCTGCCTTTAGGCCCCACACCCATGTTGGTGACAGATGTGCAATTGAACTTGCACAACAGTGGCAGTTTGAATTTGCTGTTTCAAGACAAAAGTGGTGAGAATGCCAGTGGTGCATCTTGCGAATTCAACCTGCAAGCCGCTTTGTTGCATGGTTTGCTGCATCTCATTGAACAAGCCCTGAAAAAGGCCCAGTGGCAACAACCCGACTTCTCACAACGTCCAGACAATTTGGACGCTTCAAGTACCGAGCGTCCTACTTATCAACACTGACGTAACACAGCGATCGTTAGATAAACGCAGTCCAAGCGCCTGCAATGAGGGTCAGACTTAGGCGTTGCGCGATTGAATACCCCAGCGAGCCAAGGCCGCATCGTCGCTTACCCGCGCATCCACCCATTGTGCGCCTTCAGGTGTTTCTTCTTTTTTCCAAAATGGCGCTTGCGTTTTGAGATAGTCCATCAAAAATTCGCAGGCCTTGAAACTTTCCCCTCGGTGAGCAGAAGTCACTGCCACCATCACAATTTGATCGGCCGGTTTTAATTCACCGACCCGGTGAATCACCTTGGCTTGATAAAAATCAAACCGCTGATGTGCCTCGTCAATCATGGCTTCAATCGACAATTCGGTCATGCCTGGGTAGTGCTCCAATGTCATGGACACCACTTCATCAAGGGCTTTGCCTGTGAGCATTCGCGTGTCTCGAACCGTTCCCACGAATGAACAAATGGCGCCCACTCTTAAATCTTGGGCACGCAACTGAGACAGCACATCTGCCACATTGAAATCTTCCGTCTGAATGGTGACACGTGTCGACATGCCTCAACCTCCCGTAACAGGCGGAAAAAATGCCAACTCAGAATTCTCAGTCAGTGGGGCTTCCTCGTCCACCATGACCTGGTTCAACGCGATCCTGACGGCTTTTCCACGCGCTAAACTTTGGTAGTTAGCACCTTGCGCAAGCAATTGGGATCTTAATTCGCCGACGGTTTGAGCCGACGTGGTGATCTCTTCTTGAGACTTACCAATGGACTCGCGCAATGACGCAAAGTAGCGCACGTTCAGTTTCATTTCAACCACTCAGCAAAGGGATAAAACAGAACCCAGTCACCCGATTGAATGGGCTTTGAGCCTGGGTTATCAACGACACCATCACCCCATACCAGCGACGTTAAAACACCCGAGCTTTGGTTTTGGAACAAATCAAGACCGCCCTGATGATTGCGTTTCACACGCAAAAATTCTCGTCGCTTGTCTGGCTTGGGAAAATCAAAATGAGCTTGCAACTGATACGGTTCTGGGCGTGCAGCAGCCACCCCTTGCAATGCCAATAAAAATGGACGCACCAGCAGTTGAAATGTTACGAAGCTGGACACTGGATTGCCCGGCAGACCCATGAAATAGGCCTTATTTTGAGAAGGCGCATCGCCCGAATGAACTTCGCCAAAGGCAAAAGGCTTTCCGGGCTTCATGGAGATTTGCCATAAATTCAAACGACCCAATGCCTCGACAGCAGGCTTGACATGGTCTTCTTCACCCACAGACACTCCGCCACTGGTCAGAATCAAATCGTGGTTTGATGCGGCATCTTTCATGACTTGAAGAGTTGCCTTTAAGTTATCAGGAACGATCCCTAAATCGGTCACCTCACAACCCGCACGCACCAACAATGCACGCAAGAAATATCGATTGGAGTTGTAGATGGCGCCAGGTCGCATGTCGTGCGGTGCGACATCTCCAGGCATCACCAACTCGTCACCGGTTGAGAACAAAGCCACACGTGGGCGTTTCACCACACGGACCTGTGCTACGCCAATACTGGCGGCCAAACCCAAAGCAGCAGGGTCTAAGCGCGTTCCCCGGGCCAACACTTCAGCGCCACGCGTAACATCTTCACCACTTCTTCTAATCCATTGACCCAAGCTTGGCATCACACTGACACTGACTTCAGGTACTGAACTTGTGCCATCGACTTGCGCATCTTCTTGCATGACAACGGCATTGGCACCGGACGGAATAGGCGCACCCGTAAAGATACGCGCAGCCTCGCCCGGGTTAAGCGAGTGGCCTGTATGGCCAGCAGGGATGCGTTGTGTCACTTTCAAACGCACACCAGGCGATGTCAGATCCTCCACTCGAAGCGCGTAGCCATCCATCGACGAGTTGTCGTGTGGCGGCACCTGCAACTGCGATACCAGGGATGCAGCCAACACACGGCCATCTGCATCAAAGGTAGGCACCAACTCATGCGATGACAAGACGGCAACATCATTGAGGACAAAGTCCAAGGCCTCGTCCAATGACATCAAGGGGGGGCGTTTGAGGACGTTGTCTGTGGCCATGGCATTCAATCGCAATGCTGTGCAATGTAAGTTTTAATCGCCTCGGCCGACATGGGCATGACCTTCACACGCTTGGGCAAGGTCTCAATGCCCAGAAACTTGGCTGGGCGATCAGGCTCACGTCCTAAGGCTTCCACCAAAGTGGACGCAAACTTGATGGGCAGTGCTGTCTCCAAAACCAGCATGGGAATACCTGGTTTTGCGAGTGGGACTGCCACTTTCAGGCCATCAGCCGTGTGCGTGTCAATCATGATCTGATTGTCGGCAAACACGTCTTGAATGGTTTTAAGACGATCGGCGTGCGTGCTTCTGCCGCTGAGGAAACCGAATTTGTTTTTAGCGTCAGCAAACAAAGGGTCTTGTCCTAAATCAAATCGCCCCTTTTGATTCAACTGAGCGTGAAAGAGATCCTTGGTTCGCGCGGCATCGCGATTCAGCAAGTCAAACACAAAGCGTTCAAAATTACTGGCTTTGGAAATGTCCATCGAAGGGCTGGACGTTTCGTGCGTGTCTGCCGTGCCCCTCACACGATAAACGCCTGTTCGGAAAAACTCATCCAGCACATCGTTCTCGTTGGTGGCCACAACCAGTTGGTCGATGGGCAAGCCCATCATGCGAGCCACATGACCTGCACAGACATTGCCAAAGTTACCACTTGGCACACTGAAGCTGACCTTCTGCGAATTATTTTGAGTGGCTTGAAAGTAACCGGCAAAGTAATACACCACTTGCGCCAGCAATCGCGCCCAATTGATGGAGTTGACGGTGCCAATCTTGTATTTGCGCTTGAAATCTAGATCGTTGCTGACAGCTTTGACAATGTCTTGGCAATCGTCAAAGACACCCTCTATGGCAATGTTGTGGATATTTTCATCCAACAAACTGAACATCTGTGCCTGTTGAAATGGGCTCATACGGCCTTGTGGGCTGGTCATGAACACGCGCACACCTTTTTTGCCGCGCATGGCGTATTCAGCCGCACTACCGGTGTCACCAGACGTCGCCCCCAAGATATTCAATTCGGCATTGCGTCGTGCCAGTTCGTACTCGAACAAGTTGCCCAACAGTTGCATGGCCATGTCTTTAAAGGCCAGCGTAGGGCCGTTGGACAAAGCCTCCAAGTAGACATTTGCACCTGCCACTGCCTTGGTTTTAAGAGGTTTCAAAGGCACAATTTCAGGCGTACCAAAACTGGCTTCTGTGTATGTCTTCAAACACAAGGCTTTTAAATCTGCAGCGGGAATGTCATCAATGTACAGAGACAAAACCTCAAAGGCCAGCGCTGCATAGCCATTGGACTCCCAAATTTGACGCAAATGCATCAAATTTTCAGAAGATATTTGCGGATAACTTTCAGGCAAGTACAAGCCGCCATCTGGCGCCAAGCCTTCTAACAAAATTTCACAAAAATGTTTGCGGTCTGCATGGCCGCGTGTCGACAAGTAGCGCATCAGTTCAACTCTTCCTTGCGAATTTTGGTAATGGGCGCCATCACAGTAGGTAGCGCTTGCATTTGGGCAAGCACCTCGTTCATTTTGCCTTCGACAGTATCGTGAGTCAGGATGATGACATCCGTTTGATTTTCTCCGGCTTGGCTGACCTGGTCTGCTTCGCGCTGCAGCACAGCATCAATGCTGATATTGGCTTCGGCCAATAAGCCTGTCAACTTGGCCAGAACACCCGCTTCATCTGCCACTCGCAAACGCAAGTAGTAGCTGGTCACAACCTCGGACATTGGCAGAATTTTCAAGTTGCTCATAGCATCGGGCTGGAAGGCCAAATGCGGCACGCGGTTCAAAGGATCTGCCGTGTGCAAGCGCGTGATATCAACCAAGTCTGCAATGACTGCACTGGCAGTAGGCTCTGAACCGGCGCCTTTACCGTAATAAAGCGTTGTACCCACTGCGTCGCCTTGAACCATCACAGCATTCATGGCGCCTTCGACGTTGGCAATCAGGCGCTGTGTGGGCACCAAGCTTGGGTGCACACGCAATTCAACGCCAGCAGTGGTGCGCTTGGTGATGCCCAACAACTTGATTCGATAACCCAATTGTTCAGCGTATTTGATATCGGCCGCACCCAATTTGGTAATGCCTTCAACATAGGCTTTGTCAAATTGAACCGGAATGCCAAACGCCAATGCACTCATGAGCGTGGCTTTGTGCGCAGCGTCTACACCTTCAATGTCAAAGCTAGGGTCAGCTTCTGCATAGCCCAAGCGTTGAGCTTCTTTCAAAACAACATCAAAGTCCAAACCCTTCTCACGCATTTCAGACAAGATGAAGTTGGTCGTGCCATTGATGATGCCTGCAACCCACTGAATGCTGTTGGCCGTTAGCCCCTCGCGCAATGCCTTGATGATGGGAATACCCCCCGCCACAGCGGCTTCAAAAGCCACCATCACACCCTTGGCATGCGCAGCAGCAAAAATTTCTGTGCCGTGGACAGCCAGCAAAGCCTTGTTGGCAGTGACAACGTGCTTACCCGCCGCAATGGCCTCAAGCACCAGCGCCTTGGCAATGCCATAGCCACCGATCAGCTCGACCACGATGTCAATCTCTGGATTGGCAATGATCTGACGCGCATCGTTTACCACTTTGACACGATCGCCACACAAAGCTTGTGCTTTGGCCACATCCAAGTCGGCCACCATGGTGATTTCGATGCCTCTGCCCGCACGTCGTTTAATTTCTTCCTGATTGCGCTGCAGCACGTTGAACGTACCGCTGCCAACTGTACCCATGCCTAACAGGCCTACTTGTATTGGTTTCATATCATTCTCACTTAAACCGCTGTACTACTTAAACTGCTGTACCAAAACGCTGACGCGCTTTTTCTAAAAACTTGGCCATGCGTTCGATGGCTTCACGCAAATCATCCAAATGCGGCAAGAAGACGATTCGGAAGTGATCGGGTGCTGCCCAATTGAAACCGGAGCCTTGGACCAACATTACTTTGGTCTCTTGCAGCATTTCCAAGAAAAACTGCTGATCGTCCTGGATGGGGTAGACGGCTGGATCGAGCTTGGGAAACATGTAAAGCGCTGCACTGGGCTTCACGCAAGTAACGCCTGGAATAGCCGTGATCAACTCATAGGCCAGGTCACGTTGCTTGCGCAAGCGCCCTCCTTCATTCACCAACTCATTGATGCTTTGGTGTCCGCCCAAAGCCGTTTGAATAGCCCATTGTCCTGGCACATTGGCACACAATCGCATGTTGGAGAGCATGTTCAAACCTTCGATGTAGTCTTTGGCGGGACGCTTGTCACCCGTGAGAAACATCCAACCCGCTCGGTAACCGCACGACCTGTAACTTTTTGACAAAGAGTTGAAGGTAATGGTGAGAACATCTTGGCTGAGACTGGCAATGGGGGTATGTTTCACACCGTCGTACAAAACCTTGTCATAGACTTCGTCTGCAAAAATGACCAAGCCATGTTCACGCGCGATCTCTACGATGCTGAGCAACAGTTCATCTGAGTACAAAGCACCCGTGGGGTTGTTCGGGTTAATGACCACAATCCCTTTGGTTTTAGGCGTAAGCTTGGCGCGAATGTCGTTCAAATCAGGCATCCAGCCTTTGGACTCGTCGCACAAGTAATGAACAGGAGTGCCGCCCGACAAACTGGCCGCCGCCGTCCACAGAGGGTAATCGGGTGCCGGCAACAACAACTCGTCGCCGTTGTCCAACAAAGCGTTCGTGGCCATCACAATCAATTCACTGGCGCCGTTGCCCAAATAGATATCGTCCAGCGCAACGCCCTTGATACCTTGTTTTTGAGTTTCATGCATCACCGCTTTGCGCGCCGCAAAAATCCCCTTGCTATCCGAATAACCCGCCGAATTGGGCAGGTTGCGAATCATGTCTTGCTGAATTTCTTCGGGCGCATCGAAACCAAACACGGCCAAATTGCCAATGTTCAGTTTGATGATTTTGTGGCCCTCTTCTTCCATTTGTCTGGCGCGGTCCATGATGGGTCCACGAATGTCATAACAAACGTTGGCAAGCTTGGCTGATTTTTGGATAGTTTTCAAAATCCCTCCGAAGGGTGTTGTCGCTGGGGAAAACCTATAATTTGACCACAGAACTGGCCATTTTTAAGAAACAACACCGTATGAAACTCCATCCTGACGCCAGCAACGCCTATTCCATTCAGAGCTACAGCGCGGCAGGCGTGGTGGTCAACGGCAAACTGCAAACTGGCCCGTTGATGTTGTGTGCAGTGCAAGGGCCACATGCATGGACGGCCACATCATTTGAAAACCTAACGCAAGCCTCATTTGATGCGTTGTTGTCTTTCAAGCCGGAATTGATCATTTTTGGCAGCGGTCAACGCCTTCGGTTCCCCTCAGCCAAGCTTTTGCAGGGACTGATCCAACAAGGCATTGGTTTAGAAAGCATGGACAGTGGCGCCGCTTGCCGAACTTTCAATGTCTTGGCTGGCGAAGGCCGACACGTGGTTTTGGCCATGCTCCCCCTGATGGACACCTGATTTGGCAGTTTTGAGGGGATTTAACAAAACCTCCTCAGGTTTCAGGATAAAATACCGAATTGCCGTCCGGTGATGTTGCCCCCCAGCACCAGATCGGTTATGCGGTTCATTTCTGTCACGTGAGATTAGTTCTATGGCGATCGTTGTTAACAAACCCCTCCCTGAATTTGAAGCAAACGCAACGGGCGGTTTGAAGGTTTCAAACACATCTCACAACGGCAAAGTCATGATTTTGTACTTCTACCCGAAGGACAACACGCCTGGTTGCACCACTGAAGCAATGCAATTTCGCGACAAATACAAAGACTTTGCCAAAGCTGGCGCTACCGTTTTCGGCGTCTCCCGCGACAACATGAAGTCGCATGACGAATTCAAAGCCAAGCTAGAACTGCCCTTTGAACTGATTGCAGACACGGAAGAGAAAATGTGTCACATGTTTGGCGTGGTTAAAAACAAAATCATGTATGGCAAAAAAGTCAAAGGCATTGAGCGCAGTACCTTTTTGATCGGCGCTGATGGCTTGGTTAAAGAAGAATGGCGCGGCCTGAAAGTTCCAGGCCACGTGGAAGACGTCCTCAAAGCCGTCAAGGCCCTGAAAAAAGCCGCATAATGGCGTCATGCCGCTGACATTACAGCCCCATTCAGATCTTCCCCTAAAGCAAAGCCGCCTTGGCCTCCAGGCGGCTTTTTCTTTGCATTCTTGTTTTCAACTCTTCACTTGAGGCCACGATTCATGCCATTGCCACCCGCACCGACTCAGCGCGCATCCTTGCTCTCATCACAGGCGCTCGCCAACACCGAACGGCCGGCAAATGCGTCCGTCGATCCGTCACTTCGTGAAACAAGCACCCAAAAAATCAGCAACAAGAAAATCAAGCTTGAACCTCGCATAGACCCCAGCCCTGAATCAGCACCGACCAAGGTCATCGTGCAAGCGGCACCGAAGAAAGCCAAGCCCACAAAAAAGAACAGTGGCCCTACCAAGTTATTCGTCTTGGACACCAACGTCTTGATGCACGACCCCATGTGCCTCTTCCAATTTGAAGAGCATGACGTCTATCTGCCCATGATTGTTCTTGAAGAACTCGACAGCCACAAGAAAGGCATGACAGAGGTAGCCCGTAATGCGCGCCAAACAAGTCGCTCCCTCGACGCGTTGGCGGCAATTCCGGGCTCTGATATTCGACAAGGCTTGTCATTGAGTGCCACGGGCCACATCGAGGCCGGCGGCAAGCTGTTTTTTCAAACGCAATTGATGGATGTCAGTCTCCCCATGAGCTTGCCGCAGGGCAAGGCAGACAATCAAATTTTGGGTGTGGTGCAAGCCCTGTGCAAATTGCATGCCCCCCGCGAAGTTGTGTTGGTGTCCAAAGACATCAACATGCGCGTCAAATGCCGTGCCCTAGGTTTAGCCGCAGAAGACTATCAAAACGACAAAGTTTTGGAGGATGGTGACCTGCTCTATTCAGGTGCACTGGCCCTGCCCCATGACTTTTGGAACCAACACGGTAAGGCCATCGAAAGCTGGCAACAAGGCAGCCACACCTTCTACCGCTTCAGCGGCCCATTGGTGCCTAGCCTGCTCATCAATCAGTTTGTCTACCTTGAAGCGCCAGGTGAACCCAGCCTTTATGCTCGCGTCACAGAGATTCGCGGCAAAACTGCTGTTTTAAAAACTTTAAAAGATTTCGGCCACGCCAAGCATGCTGTTTGGGGCGTTACCACACGCAACCGCGAGCAAAACTTTGCGATGAACATGTTGACTGACCCCGAGGTTGACTTTGTCACCTTGGCTGGTACAGCAGGCACTGGTAAAACTTTAATGGCCTTGGCTGCTGGACTGACCCAAGTGTTAGACGATCGCCGTTACACCGAAATCATCATGACGCGCGCCACTGTCAGCGTGGGCGAAGACATCGGCTTTTTACCGGGCACCGAAGAAGAAAAAATGGGACCCTGGATGGGGGCACTGGATGACAATCTAGAGTTCTTGGCCAAGGGCGATGGCGGCAATGCTGGTGAATGGGGTCGTGCTGCCACCAATGAACTGATTCGAAGCCGCATCAAAATCAAGAGCATGAACTTCATGCGCGGCAGAACCTTCTTGAACAAATACGTGATCATTGACGAGGCCCAAAACTTGACGCCCAAACAAATGAAAACTTTGATCACCCGCGCCGGTCCGGGCACCAAGATCATTTGCATGGGTAACCTGGCGCAAATCGATACACCCTACCTCACAGAGGGTTCCTCAGGCTTGACGTATGCCGTCGATCGTTTCAAAGGATGGGCGCATGGTGGGCACATCACATTGGCCCGAGGCGAACGTTCAAGACTGGCCGACTTTGCCAGCGAGGTGCTCTAAAGATGCCGGTTCAAAGTTCAAGAACAAATTAATAGTCGCCACTGTCGCCGCCTGAGGCCAGGCTTTCAAAGCGGGTCAACGGCTTCAAGAACGTCAAGCGAACGGCGCCAGTGGGGCCGTTACGCTGTTTGCCAATGATGATTTCTGCAATACCAGGATCCTTTGAATCTTTGTTGTAGTAGTCATCGCGGTAAATGAACATGATGATGTCGGCATCTTGCTCAATGGCGCCCGACTCTCGCAAGTCACTCATCATGGGTCGTTTGTCGGTTCTTTGCTCCACGCCACGGTTGAGCTGCGACAAGGCAATGACTGGGCACTGAAGTTCTTTGGCCAACATCTTGAGGCCTCGAGAAATTTCACCCAGTTCGGTGGCACGGTTGTCACCATCGCCCCCTGACGAACCACTCATGAGCTGCAAGTAGTCGACCACAATCAAACCCAATTTGCCACACTTTCGTGCCAAACGCCTTGCATTGGCGCGTAACTCGCTGGGCGTTAAGCCTGGCGTTTCATCGATGTGCAAAGACACCGTACGCAAACGCTCAATGGCATCCGTTAAGCGTGGCCATTCTTCATCGGTGAGCTTGCCTGAGCGCAAGTGTCCTTGATCAATGCGGCCAATCGAGCCCACCACACGCACGGCCAACTGAGCAGCCCCCATCTCCATGGAGAACACAGCCACGGGCAAGCCTTCGTTCAAGGCTACATGCTCAGCAATGTTGATCGCAAAAGCTGTTTTACCCATCGAAGGCCGCGCAGCCAGCACCACCAAATCACCCGCTTGCAAGCCGGAGGTCATGCGGTCTAAGTCATAGAAACCTGTGGGCACACCCGTGATGTCGTTGGGGTTGTCGGCCATCTCCTGCACGCGGTCAAGAAAATCCAGAACCAGGGTGTCCATCGACTGTAATACCTGCTTCATCCGCGAGCCCTCCTCGCGGATGTTGAAAATTTTTTGCTCAGCTTCGTCCAATATTTTTTCGACAGGTCTGCCCTGTGGGCTAAACGCGTTGGTGGCGATTTCATCGCTGGCAGTGACCAACTTGCGCAAGATAGAACGTTCACGAACAATTTCGGCATACCTGCGAATATTGCTAGAACTGGGTACGTATTGCGCCAAGGAGTTCAAATAACCTAGCCCGCCCATGCCATCGGCTTTGCCCTGGTTTTGCAATTGTTCAAACACCGTGATCACATCTGCAGGTTTGGAGCCATTGATCAAGCTTGAGATGGCCGTAAAGATGAGCTTGTGTTCGTGGCGGTAAAAATCGTTTTCTGCAAGCAAGTCGCCCATGCGATCCCAAGCACTGTTGTCGAGCAGCAAGCCGCCAAGCACACTGGACTCTGCCTCAATGGAGTGTGGTGGCACACGCAATTGTGCAATCTGCTGATCTTGACTGACTGAATTGAAACCCAATTCGGATTCTGCGTGCGACTGAGGAGAAAAAAGTGCTGACATAGACGTTCTAATTTGATTGCTCGATCTTACGCACAGACAGGCCATTGGTCATGGGACAAGTCTGTGGATAAGTCCTTGGTAAGTAGAGAAAGTCTTGTGAATAAACACAATAATCTGTCAAAAATGAAAAAGCCGCCTGTCGCAAAACAGGCGGCTTTTGGAAGCGCTTAAAGATTATGCTGTTTCGCCGTAGACAGAAACAGTCACTTCAACGACCACGTCTGTGTGCAAAGCCACAGAAACAGTTGACTCGCTCACAGTCTTGATTGGACCGTTAGGCATGCGGATTTGAGCTTTGGCCAAACCGTAACCGGCTTTGTTCAACTCTTCAGCGATGTCGTGGTTGGTGACGGAACCGAACAAACGGCCATCAACGCCAGCTTTCTGAGTGATCTTGACCACTGCGCCAGCCAGTTTTTCGCCTTGAGCTTGTGCTTCAACCAACTTGGCTGCAGCAGCTTTTTCGAGTTCGGCACGGCGTGCTTCGAACTCGGCTTTGTTGGCTTCTGTGGCGCGACGTGCACGGCCGCTAGGGATCAAGAAGTTGCGAGCGTAGCCGTCTTTAACTTTGACGATTTCACCCAAGTTGCCAAGGTTCACAACCTTATCGAGCAGAATAATTTGCATGGTTGTTCTCCTTAAACTTTGTGCTGGTCGCTGTAAGGCAACATGGCCAAGAAGCGAGCGCGCTTGATGGCAGTGTTCAACTGGCGCTGATAAATGGCGCGTGTGCCTGTCAAACGTGCGGGAATGATTTTGCCGTTTTCGGCAATGAAGTCGCGCAATGTGTCGACGTCTTTGTAATCAATCTCTTCCACGCCTGTCACTGTGAAGCGGCAGAAACGCTTGCGCTTGAACAGCAATGACTGTGTGTTGCGCTTAGGGCGCTTGTCTTTGTTAAATTTTTTGAAAGTGGCCATGGGGCCTCCTGAAAATTAAAGTGTCTTGAATTCTTGAATGTGCAGAATTACATTTTTTCCGTTTTTGGGCGTGGCCAAAAAACCTCTGAATCTCCAAACACTGCCAACCGGCTGCGTTTGAATTCGCTCTGCAACAGATCCGATGGCGACAGCTTTCACTGTTGCGTTGACCTGCCTGAGAACTCCCGCTTCTTGAATACTAGAACTGTGCTCTAGGACCAAGTCAATGACTGGCAATCCAGCCGGTGTGTATCGAATTGCTTTTTGCTCTGCGATACCAGCGGTTAATTCAACGTGGTTTTGTTCCGTCACTCCCGTGAACAAATGTAATTAGCCTGCAAATTCGGCTTGTTGGGCTTTACGAGCTTCTTCGCGCTCGACTTGTTTCATCATGGAAGATGGGCCTGTGTCGGCTTTCTTCTTCAGAACAGTCATGTGACGCAATACGGCATCGTTGAACTTGAAGGCGTGTTCGAGTTCGGCCATCACAGCCTGGTCAGCTTCAATGTTCACACACAAGTAATGGGCTTTGCCCAACTTGTTAATTTGGTATGCCAACTGGCGGCGACCCCAGTCTTCGACACGGTGAATCTTGCCACCGCCGGCAACGATCATGCCTTTGTAACGCTCCAGCATGGCTGGAACTTGTTCGCTCTGATCCGGGTGAATCAGCAAAATGATTTCGTAATGACGCATTGAAACTCCTTTTGGATTTTAAAAAAAACTGCCCCCAGCGTCGGACGGGGTGCAGCAAGGCTAGCCCGCGATTATAGCCCAGGAATCAGAGGCCTGGAAAGGGGTTTTCGGCTGATGAACTGACGGCGTCGTCCGTTGCTTCGGACTGCGGCCAGATCCACGAGCCTAGAAAAATGGCCAAAAAACCAACCGGCACCCCCAATATGCCGGCTGAAATGGGCTGTATGCCACCGATCAGGCCGCCCAGGGGAGACAGGTTCAGGAAGCCTCTGACCGTGCCTGCGTTCAGAATCATGTAGGCCATGGTGACCCCCAAACCCAAGGTCATGCCCAAAACGACCGCTTGTCGGCTGGCTCGTTTCCAAAAAATCCCCATCACCATACCGGGAAAGAAGGCAGATGCTGCCAGTGAAAATGAAGCAGAAACCAAAGCCAAAATTTCAGCTGGCTTCCAAGCTGCTACAAACGCAGCGCACATTGCAACCGCTAGCAGGGCAAATTTAGACAGAATGACCCTGCCCTCAGCCGTTTCCACACCATTTCGGGTTCCCAATCGCATGTCATGTACAAATGCGTTGCTGATGGTCAGCAACAACCCATCGGCCGTAGAAAGTGCAGCAGCAAAACCGCCTGCGGCCACAAGTCCCGAAATAACGTATGGCAAGCCTGCCAGCTCTGGACTGGCCAGCATCACCATGTCTGCACCCAACTTCAGCTCACCGAATTGCAAAATACCGTCCAGGTTCACATCAGCAACCTCAACCAAGGACGTGTCCACGCGCGACCATTGGGCAAGCCAATGCGGGAGTTCCGTAAATCGACTACCCACCAAATTATTCATCACTTCAAATTTAACAAGCACGGCCAAGGCAGGTGCACTCAGATACAAGATGGCAATGAAAAAGAGTGACCAAGCCACTGACAGCCTAGCCTCAGACTCATTGGGGACTGTGTAAAACCGTGTCAGCAAATGCGGCAAACCGGCTGTTCCAGCCATCAAGCAAAAAATCAAAGCGACGAAATTGAGGCGTGACTGGCTGAACTCATCTTGTTCTTGCGCTGCCCCGTTTGGATCACCTTGAAAAGCGGTGGCATGCAAGGGCATGCCGCCCAAAGGCTTGGCTCTTTCAAAATTTTCGGCCATGGCGCGTTGCCAAACTTCCTTCGCAGCCAGTTCATTTTTAGGCAAGGCCAGCAATTCTCTTCGTGCTTTTGCAATCAATGAAAATTCTGCGTTTTGCAATTTCAAGTCTCGTACTTTTTGTTCCAGTACTTGACGCTCTTGTTGCAAGGCAAGCTCAACATTTGCCAGACGCATTTTGTAAGTTTCTGCACGCCGAAGAAATTCTTGGCGAACAGCCAACTCGGAGGGATCCGAAATTAAGCGCTGCTCAAGTTCCGTAATTTTGCTAAGTTGCGAGCCATAAGCCAGTGGTGCCCAAGGCGTTCCCATCTGCTTGTAGGCCAACCAAGTGACCGGGATTGAGAATGCCAACAACAAAATAATGTACTGCGCCACTTGCGTCCAGGTGATGGCGCGCATGCCGCCCAAAAACGAGCACAACAAAACGCCGCCAAGACCCAACAAAATACCGATTTCAAATTGAACGCCAGTGAGCCGCGACGCAATCAAACCAATGCCATAGATTTGCGCCACAACATACGTGAAAGAACACAAAATAGCGGCCCATGCCGCCAACAGACGCGGCCACCTGCCACCGTAGCGCTGACTGAAAAAATCAGGCAAGGTGTACAAATTCATGGCTCTCAAATGCGGTGCAATGAGCAGTGCCACCAAACAAAAACCACCGGTCCAGCCCATCACGTAAGCCAAACCACCCGCCTGCCCGCCACTGCCGGAAAAACCTTGGAGGTACAAAGCGCCTGCCAGGCTGATAAAGGACGCGGCACTCATCCAATCAGCCGCCGTGGCCATTCCGTTGTAGAACGCGGGGATGCGCCGCCCCGCTACGTAGTATTCATCGGCGTTGCTGGTTCGCCCAGCAACGCCGATGAGGGCATAGAGCATGACCGTTGAAAATAAAAAAATGGGGCCAATCAAATTTCTGGAAAGGCCCTCTTGCTCGGCCCAACTCATCACGCCAATCAAACTCAGCAGCAACGCAACGAACAACAAAACGTTGCGATGCAAACGCCACTTGTAAGTAGCGTACTTTTGTTGAAATGGCGTTGGAGAACTCAATCGACTTTCCCGAGTTGCGTCCAGGTTTCAACAACCGTATCGGGGTTCAAGGAGATAGAACTGATGCCTTGCGCCATCAACCATTTGGCAAAGTCCGGATGGTCGCTGGGTCCTTGGCCGCAAATACCAACGTATTTTCCTTGACTCAAACAAGCTTTGATGGCTTGCGAAATGAGTGTTTGCACAGCCAAATCTCGCTCATCGAAGTCCACTGCCAGCAACTCTAAACCAGAGTCACGGTCTAGTCCCAATGTGAGCTGGGTCAGGTCATTGGAGCCAATGGAAAAACCATCGAAATATTCGAGGAATTGGTCTGCCAAGATGGCATTGCTTGGCACCTCGCACATCATGATGATTTTCAAGTCATCTTGGCCACGCTTCAAACCATGCTTGGCCAGCAATTGCGTCACACGATCGGCTTGCCCCAATGTGCGAACAAAGGGCACCATCACTTGCACGTTGGTCAACCCCATGTCGCCACGAACACGTTTGATGGCTTCACACTCCATTGCAAAAGCCTCGCCAAAATCTTCGCTGATATAGCGGGCTGCACCGCGAAAGCCCAACATGGGGTTTTCCTCTTCTGGCTCGTAACGACTGCCGCCAATCAGTTTGCGGTATTCGTTGCTTTTGAAGTCGGACAAGCGAACAATGACAGGTTTTGGCCAAAAAGCCGCTGCAATACAGGCCACCCCCTCGGTCACTTTGTCGATGTAAAACGCTTTTGGCGATGCATGACCCCGGGCCACAGACTCCACCGCCTTTTTAAGGTCTGCATCGATGTTTGGATAATCCAGAATGGCTTTAGGGTGAACACCAATGTTGTTGTTGATGATGAACTCTAAGCGTGCCAAACCGACACCTTGATTGGGCAATTGTGCAAAGTCGAAAGCCAACTGAGGATTGCCAACGTTCATCATGATTTTGGTAGCGATTTCTGGCATGCTGCCGCGGACCACCTCCGTCACTTCTGTCTCAAGCAAGCCGTCGTAAATGTGGCCCGTATCGCCTTCAGCGCAACTGACCGTGACCAAGGTACCATCCTTGAGTTGTTCTGTGGCATGACCACAACCCACCACTGCCGGAATGCCCAATTCTCGCGCAATGATGGCTGCGTGGCATGTTCGTCCGCCACGGTTGGTCACAATGGCGCTGGCACGTTTCATCACAGGTTCCCAGTTGGGGTCGGTCATGTCCGTGACCAAGACATCGCCTGGCTGAACTTGGTCCATTTCAGCAATGCTGTGAACCAATCGGACGGGACCGGTTCCAATTTTCTGGCCAATGGCGCGGCCTTCGGCCAAGACAGTGCCCTTGCCCTTCAGTTTGTAGCGAAGCTCGGCGGTGCCTTTGGTTTGGCTTTTGACAGTTTCAGGTCTTGCTTGCAAGATGTAAAGTAAACCATCTGTGCCATCTTTGCCCCACTCAATGTCCATGGGGCGGCCGTAATGTCGTTCGATCACCATGGCGTATTGCGCCAACTGTGTAATGTCTGAGTCGGTGAGTGAATAGCGATTGCGCAGTTCCATGCCAACATCTACCGTTTTGACCAACTTTCCGGAACTGGCTTTTTCGTCTGGCGATGAAAAAACCATCTGAATTAATTTGGAGCCAAGGTTTCGACGAATGACCGCATTTTTACCCGCCGCCAACATGGGCTTGTGAACATAAAACTCATCCGGGTTGACCGCGCCTTGCACCACGGTTTCACCCAATCCATAGCTAGAGGTGATGAAAACAACATCTTCAAAGCCAGTTTCTGTGTCGATGGTGAACATCACACCTGCAGCACCCAAATCTGAACGCACCATGCGCTGCACACCCGCAGACAAGGCCACCTCAGCGTGAGCGAAACCTTTGTGAACACGGTAGCTGATGGCGCGATCGTTATAAAGCGATGCAAACACCTCTTTCATTTTGTGCAGTACGTCTTCAATGCCAACAACGTTCAAGAACGTCTCTTGCTGGCCTGCAAAAGAAGCATCGGGCAAATCTTCTGCTGTTGCAGAAGAACGAACGGCAAATGAAGCTTGTGTATTGCCCGCACTGAGAACGGTGAATTGATCGCGAATGGATTTCTCAAGATCGGCAGGAAATGGCTGTGCCTCTACCATGGCACGGATTTCTGCACCGACCGTCGCCAAGGTTCGAACGTCCTCAACATCCAATGCGTCGAGTTTTTGGTTGATGCGGTCGACCAAGCCATCGTGCTTTAAAAAGGCTCTGAATGCGAATGCCGTAGTGGCAAAACCTGTGGGGACTCGAACGCCATTGGGGAGTTGCGAAATCATCTCGCCCAAGCTGGCATTTTTACCACCCACCGACTCAACGTCAGCCATTCGAAGTTGTTCAAAAGGAACAACCAAAGCATCCTTTGCAAAGAGGTTAGACATAAAAGCTCCAAAGTTAAAAAACAGGCACTTGTCGCCCGAACCAACGCCCAGAATCTTGATTGTTCTTATATTTGACTCTGCGGCACCAGCAGGCGGTAGATAATGGGTGTGATTTTAGGACGCAACGCCCTCTTCCTTCACAAAATTTGCATCAATGTCACACAGAACAGTCTTTTTCATATCTGACGGCACAGGCATCACGGCGGAAACCTTCGGCAACGCCATATTGGCTCAGTTTGAGATGAAAACCCGCCACATTCGACTGCCCTTTGTGGACAGTGCCGACAAAGCCCATCAAGCGGTGCGCCAAATTAACCATGCAGCGGAAGTTGAGAACATCAAACCCATTGTGTTCACCACTTTGGTGAACATGGAAGTACTTGAGGTCATTCGGGCTGGCTGCAAAGGCATGCTGCTTGACATGTTTGGCACTTTTGTCAATCCCCTCGAGCAAGAATTAGGATTGAAATCGCATCACCGAGTGGGTCGGTTTTCTGATGTAAGCAAAAGCAAGGAATACCACGACCGCATTGAAGCCATTAACTTCTCACTGGCGCATGACGACGGGCAATCTAACCGAGACTTGGAATCTGCAGAAGTCATTCTGGTCGGTGTCAGCCGCAGCGGCAAAACGCCCACCAGCTTGTACTTGGCCATGCAACACGGCCTGAAGGCCGCCAACTACCCCCTCATACCAGAGGATTTCGATCGCAAGCAGCTGCCCCCAGCCTTGGTACCTCATCGAAAGAAGATTTTCGGTCTCACCATTCACCCAGAACGCTTGTCAGAAATTCGAAGCGAGAGACGGCCCAACTCAAAATATGCCAGTCTCGAAAACTGCCGTCAAGAAGTGGCGGACGCAGAGTCTATGATGCGTCGGTCTGGTATTCGGTGGCTGTCAACTACCACCAAATCGATTGAAGAAATCGCCACCACCATCCTGCAGGAAATCAAACCAGAACGGTTGATTTATTGACGCAGGGTGGCCGCCAATTTTTCTGCGTAAGTTTGTGCCATCTTAGGATCCTGGGCCTCCACCATCACCCGCACCAAGGGCTCAGTTCCGCTGGCACGAATCAGTACTCGGCCAGTGTCGCCCAGGCTTGCTTCGACTTCTTTCAATGTGGCAGCCAGTTGCGCGTTGTCTTTCCAATGTTGGTCTTTGGCAATTCGAACATTGATCAACACTTGAGGGAACAGTGTCACGTCTGCCAACAAGTTCGCCATGGTTTGCCCCGTGGCAACACATGCTTGCAAAACTTGCAACGCGCTGATCAGGCCATCACCGGTGGTATGTTTGTCGAGGGCCAATAGATGGCCCGAGCCCTCACCGCCCAGCAACCAAGATTTTTCTTGCAGCGCTTCCAAGACATATCGATCGCCTACTTTGCTGCGAATGAACGCAATGCCTTTACGCTTCAATGCAACTTCAATCGCCATGTTGGTCATGAGCGTTCCAACCACCCCAGGCACTACCTCATCGCGCGCAATACGATCACTGACCATCAGATAAAGCAACTCATCACCGTTGTACAAGCGGCCCGTGTGGTCTACCACTTGAAGCCGATCGGCGTCGCCATCCAAAGCGATGCCGTAATCTGCCTTGTGCAACTTGACGGCTTCGATCAAGGCCTCTGGGTGCGTGGCCCCAACCCCTTTATTGATGTTCAATCCATCCGGAGAACAACCGATGGCAATGACATCTGCGCCCAATTCGTGGAACACCTTGGGTGCAATTTGGTACGCTGCACCATTGGCCGCGTCGACCACAATTTTCATGCCCTTGAGGGTGAAATCATTGCTAAAGGTACTTTTGCAAAATTCGATGTAGCGACCGGCAGCATCGTCCAATCGCTTGGCTTTGCCTAACTCTGCAGAGCTAACCCAGACAGGCGCCTGATCTACCAAAGCTTCAACTGCAGCCTCCCACTCATCACCGAGCTTGGCACCCTTGGCACTGAAAAATTTGATGCCATTGTCCTCGTAAGGATTGTGACTGGCACTGATCACCACGCCCAAAGACGCGCGCTGCGCACGTGTGAGGTACGCAACGGCAGGTGTAGGCACAGGACCTAGCAGCACCACGTCTACACCTGCAGAATTAAAACCAGATTCGAGAGCACTTTCAAGCATGTACCCAGAAATGCGCGTGTCCTTGCCAATCAAGACCACAGGGTGGTTCTCAGTTTGACGCAAGACTCGCCCCACCGCATGTGCAAGCCGCATGACAAAGTCAGGGGTGATGGGCGCTTGGCCTACTGTGCCCCGAATGCCGTCAGTTCCAAAATACTGTCTTGTCATGTTCGTCTTCTTTGAAGGTCTGCACCGCTGCTCAATTGAGCCTTGATTTTAGGGCTTTGCGGCTTGCCAAAAGCGCAAGGCTTGAACTGTCTCTTGAACATCGTGCACACGAACCACCAAAGCGCCATTTTGAACCGCCATGAGCGCCGCCGCCACACTGGCGCCCACCCTTTGTTGAGCCACTGGCACCACGCCATTGACTGCCGTTAATCGACCAAGGCTGCCTTTTCGAGACCAGCCGGCCAACAACGGCCTTTGGAGCGTCAACAATTTTGCTTGATGTTTCAGTAAGCTCAAATTCTGCGCAATGGTTTTACCAAACCCGATGCCAGGGTCTAAAACAATTCGATCTTGCGCGATGCCCACCTCAGACATGAATTGCAAACGATGCAACAAAAAATCTTTCACTGTTGCAACGGCATCGCCTTGCATCGGTTGTTCATGCATTGTTTGGGGTTCGCGGTGCATGTGCATCAAACACACACCACAATTGGCGTGCTGGGCGACCACCTCCACAGCGCCCGGTTGGCGTAGAGCCCAGATGTCATTGATGATGTCCGCCCCCATCTCCAATGCCGCCTTCATGACTTCAGGCTTGGCGGTGTCCACTGAAAGAGGGACATGCCAACGGACTGCTTCTTGCAAGAATGGACCAATTCGATCCAATTCTTCTTGCACACTTACAGCCTTGGCACCCGGTCTTGAAGACTCTCCGCCGATGTCCAAAATGTCAGCACCCTGTTCCAAGACCATTTGTGCATGGTCAAGCGCCTGTTTCAAAGTCGCATGCTGGCCGCCATCTGAAAAAGAGTCAGGTGTGAGGTTCACGATGGCCATGACTTTGGGTTGCGTCAGGTCAATCTTGAACCGAGAGGTTTGCCACACGGAGGAAGTCATTTTAAAAAAAGTGTCCATGCAAAAATAGCAACGGGGCCGAAGCCCCGTAGAAGATCAAATCGATCAGGCCGCTGTAGGCTCTGGATCTGTTTTGACAGCAGGTGTACCACCTGCATCATCATTACCAGAAGGTGGAATGCGGGGCGTCCAGTCTTTGGGGGCCTGCGGTTCACGGCCTGCCATGATGTCATCGAGTTGCGTGACATCGATGGTTTCCCACTCCAGCAAAGCCTTGGCCATGGCGTGCATTTTGTCGCTGTTTTCTTCAATCAAACGGCGCGCCAAGTTGTACTGTTCATCGATGATGCGGCGAACTTCGGAGTCAACCTTTTGCATGGTGGACTCTGACATGTTGGTGGTTTTGGTGACCGAGCGACCCAAGAACACTTCACCTTCATTTTCAGCATAGACCATAGGGCCCAGAGCCGTGGTCATGCCGTAACGCATGACCATGTCACGTGCGATTTGCGTGGCACGTTCAAAGTCGTTGCTGGCACCCGTGGTCATTTGGTTCATGAACACTTCTTCTGCAATGCGGCCACCAAACAGCATGCTGATTTGGTTCAACATGTATTCACTGTCGTAGCTGTAGCGATCTTTCTCGGGCAGGCTCATGGTGACACCCAGGGCACGGCCACGTGGAATGATGGTGACCTTGTGGACAGGATCACACTTGGGCAAAAGTTTGCCAATAAGGGCATGACCCGACTCATGGTAAGCCGTGTTGCGACGCTCTTCTTCGGGCATGACCATGCTTTTACGCTCGGGTCCCATGAGAATTTTGTCTTTGGCTTTTTCAAAGTCTTGCATTTCCACAACGCGAGCATTGCGCCGTGCGGCCATCAGGGCCGCTTCATTGCACAAGTTGGCCAAATCGGCGCCACTCATACCGGGTGTACCGCGCGCGATCACACCAGGATTCATGTCTTGGCCAATGGGAATTTTGCGCATGTGCACAGCCAAGATTTGTTCACGGCCGCGAATGTCGGGCAATGTGACATAGACCTGGCGGTCAAAACGGCCAGGGCGCAGCAAAGCCGCATCCAAGATGTCGGGGCGATTGGTGGCAGCGACCACAATCACACCAAGATTGGTTTCGAAGCCGTCCATCTCGACCAGCATTTGGTTGAGGGTTTGTTCACGTTCATCATTACCGCCGCCCAAGCCAGCACCTCGCTGACGGCCTACGGCATCAATTTCATCCACAAAAATAATGCAGGGTGCATTTTTCTTGGCGTTTTCGAACATGTCGCGAACACGGGCAGCGCCCACACCCACAAACATTTCAACAAAGTCGGAGCCTGAGATGCTGAAAAATGGCACCTTGGCTTCGCCTGCAATGCTTTTGGCCAGCAAGGTTTTGCCAGTGCCAGGAGGGCCAACCAACAGCAAGCCACGGGGAATTCGTCCACCCAACTTTTGAAAACGCTGGGGGTCTTTGAGAAAATCAACGACTTCCTTCACTTCTTCCTTTGCTTCATCGCAACCTGCCACATCGGCAAAAGTAACTTGGTTGGCGTTTTCGTCAAGCATGCGTGCTTTGCTTTTGCCAAAGCTAAAAGCACCACCTTTGCCACCGCCTTGCATTTGACGCATGAAATAAATCCACACGCCAATGAGCAACAACATGGGGCCCCAACTGACCAGCAAACTCATGAGCAACGAACCCTCTTCACGAGGCTTCACGTCAAATTTCACACCGTTGGCGATGAGGTCACCTACCAAACCGCGGTCCAAATAAGTGGCGGTGGTTTTGATCCGGCGATCATCCGTGGTGGTTGCCACAATTTCTGTGCCGCCCTGACCTTCTTGGATGGTGGCTGTTTTGATGCGATTGCTTCGAACTTCTTCCAGGAAGTCGGAATAACCCAAATAGCCAGACCCCACACCCGTGCGGTTGTCGAATTGTTTGAATACAGTGAAAAGCACCATGCCAATCACCAGCCATACGGCAATCTTGGAAAACCAGGGGTTGTTCAAGAAGAGCTCCCATTTAACGTCGAATTGACGATCATTCTAGGCTTTTGAAAGTGCAGATCCCTTAATTTCCCTTGACTTAGCCTTAAAAGTCCAAGGAAATTTGAAGCTGACAGACCCGGTTACAAAACTGATGGTGCATCGGGTCTGTTTTTTGGCTCAATGCCAACCAAGAACTGTTCGGACGATTTGTCGCGCGATGCCTTGGGTTTGATGGGCTTGACCACCTTGAAAGAATCTTTGAAAAGCTTCACCAACTGGCTGTAGCCGCTGCCGTGAAACACCTTGACCACCAAGGCACCCTGGGGTTTGAGGTGCATTTGGGCAAATTCAACAGCCAATTCAATCAGGTGCGAAATTCGAGCCGCATCCACTGAATCTATGCCGGACAAATTGGGCGCCATGTCGGACACCACCACATCCACAGGACGATCACCCACGATCTCTTGCAGTTGCGCCAAGACATCCGCATCTGTAAAGTCACCCTGAATGAAGTGGACGCCTTCTACCGGCTCCATTGGCAGCAAATCCAAGGCCAGGATGGTGCCATTCAGGTCGCCAACGGCAGCACCCTGGGGGGACAAGCGGCGCCGCACGTACTGGCTCCAGGCGCCGGGTGCTGAGCCCAAGTCTACGACCAGATGTCCAGGCTTGATCAAACCAAAGGTTTCATCAATTTCCTTTAATTTATAAGCCGCCCTCGCCCTGTAACCCTCTTTTTTGGCCAATTTGACGTAGGGGTCATTGACGTGATCGTTCAACCACGACTTATTGACTTTTTTACTTTTGGTTTTTACTTTCATGTTCTTCCATTCAAGCAGGGATAATAGCGCTATGCCTCAAATTCAATTGACTCCCGCCCAACGCAAGGTTCACAGAGCCGAAGCGCACCATCTCGATCCCGTTGTCATGATTGGCAACGATGGCCTCACGCCTGCCGTTGTCAAGGAAACTGACGCGGCCCTCAAGGCCCACGGCTTGATCAAAATTCGTGTTCTGGGAGACGACCGTGTCGCCCGCGAAGCCATGTTCAACCAACTGGCAGAAGACCTCAGCGCCGCCCCAATTCAGCACATTGGCAAATTGCTGGTGCTCTGGCGCCCCATGCCTGAAAAGGAAAAAACCGTTTCAGAAGATCGCATGGCCGGACCCCGCGATTTTAAGGTCTTGAAGTACAGCAGTCGTGGCGGCCAACGCCCTGAAGTGAAAACATTGCGAGTGTTGGGCAACCAACGCTTGACCTCTGGCGGCCAAGTGAAGCGCGCCAAGGTGAAGCAAAAATCGATCAAAAAGCGCAACCAAGCTTAAGTCATGACTGAGAAGTCCGCTCAACGTCACATCATTTGCATGAAATGGGGTACCAAGTATGGCCCCGAATATGTCAATCGTTTGTACGCCATGGTGCGCAGGCATCTGACGGGTGAATTCAACATGGTGTGCCTCACAGATGACGCCACAGGCATCCGAAGTGAAGTTCAATGCTTGCCCATTCCCCCTTTGGATTTACCACCCGGCATTCCTGAGCGTGGATGGACCAAGTTGGCATCCTTCACACACGACCTGCATGGCTTGCGCGGCACCGCTTTGTTCTTGGATGTGGACGTGGTCATTGTGGGCAGCATGGATGGCTTCTTTGATGTGCCAGGCGACTTCATGATCATTCATGACTACAAGCGGCCTTGGCGCATTACTGGCAACTCCTCTGTTTACAGATATGAGTTGGGCGCACACCCCGATGTGCTTGACTATTTCCGCAACAACTTTGACAGCATTCGCAAACAGTTCCGGAACGAACAAGCCTATCTGTCTGACTTTTTACACCGACAAGGCAAACTGGCTTACTGGCCCACTGAATGGTGTCCTAGTTTCAAGTACCACAGCATTCCATCGTGGCCCACCAATTATTGGACTGCGCCCTACATTCCCAAAGATGCACGCATTGTGATTTTTCATGGCGAATGCAATCCGCCCGATGCACTGGCAGGTAAACGCAATCGAAAATTTCGATTCATCAAGCCTGCAATGTGGGTGGCAGATCACTGGAAAGAATAAAAAAAGGCGTTCAACAGAACGCCTTTTTCATGGAAGCTGCAGCGGGTCTTAGATGTAAGACACAGCCACAATTTCATAGCGCTTTTCACCACCTGGCGCTTGCACCACAGCCACATCACCCTCTTCTTTGCCAATGAGTGCACGGGCAATCGGGCTGCTGATGTTGATCAAACCCAACTTGAGATCGGCTTCGTCCTCACCCACGATTTGGTACTTGACCACTTCGCCAGTGCTTTCTTCTTCCAATTCAACGGTTGTGCCAAAAACAATTCGGCCACCCGCGTCCACAGAAGCAGGGTCAATGATTTGCGCTGCGGACAGCTTGCCTTCAACCTCTTGAATACGACCCTCCACAAAACCTTGACGGTCTTTGGCAGCTTCGTATTCTGCGTTCTCACTCAAATCGCCTTGAGCACGCGCTTCAGCAATCGCATTGATCACTGAGGGACGCTCCACCGTTTTCAATTGATGAAGCTCGGCCTTGAGCTTTTCTGCGCCGCGCAGGGTAATGGGAATAGTAGCCAACTCAATGTCTCCAAACTTCTTTTAAGCGGTCAACATGGCATGCATTTCTTGAACAGAAATGACATCCAGTTTGTCCATGTATTTCATACCCTCAACAGCCGCTTCCGCGCCTGCGATGGTGGTGAATGTTGTGACACGCGCCAGCAAAGCCGAAGTGCGAATGACACGTGAATCGGCAATGGCGTTGCGCCGTTCTTCCACCGTGTTGATGACCAACGAAATTTCGTTGCTCTTGATCATGTCAACAATGTGAGGACGACCTTCTGTGACTTTGTTAACTGCTTGAACGGGTACACCTTCAGCCGCAATGGCGGCTGCAGTGCCCTTGGTTGCAAAAAGTTCAAAGCCCAAAGCGACCAACTCGCGCGCAATTTTTACAGCACGTGGCTTGTCACCATTCTTAACGGTCAAGAAGACTTTGCCTTCACGAGGCAACTTGGTGCCCGCACCCATTTGGCTCTTCACAAAGGCTTCGCCAAATGTTTTGCCCACACCCATCACTTCGCCAGTGGACTTCATTTCTGGGCCCAAAATAGTGTCGACGCCTGGGAACTTCACAAACGGGAACACGGCTTCTTTGACGCTGAAATAAGGCGGCGTCACTTCTTTGGTAATGC
>ERZ1034361.155-NODE-155-length-49173-cov-4.110416_pt1 | contig 49173 bp, 45 predicted proteins | sample MGYA00520617_ERZ1034361 | MGnify/ENA primary metagenome ERZ1034361 (study PRJEB33736, sample SAMEA104284507) | Azolla filiculoides | biome: Urban; feature: Water surface; material: Ditch water | place: Netherlands | collected 2015-10-28 | depth 0-0.1 m ... | reverse complement strand
ACCACGAATAATGCTGTATTATTATGAAATTCTGCTACAACTATTGATTCAACTGTTAACTCTACCGCTCTTTGAGCTAACTCTTTCGTCTCAGCTTCCAATACTATGGTTCTTGGTTCGGTAAATGGAATAAATTGAGCAACTGCAGATACACACGTTGTAATTGGTTCGGGGAGTTCATCCTCATGAGTTTATAAGCTCGATGTGGTATGATGATATATGAATTCCTCATCATGACTCTGTATTAACTGAGATTGTAAATCCTCATGGTCTCAAGTTGCAGGAAGTCGATATCCTGGATGTTTATCTGATGATGTAGAGCTTTCAAATGGGCAAATCTGGGCATCCTGTGATGTCAATGTTCGAAATTCACAATTTTCATTGTACCAACATGGTGAAATGATTGCATGGACAACTGCTTCATCTTGAACGAGCATTAATGATAATGCAATTACTATCGCATGAACGGCCTACAGAAGTAGTTCACTCGGTGTACTTGGTTTTTCTGGATGGAGTAATGTAGTATCTGATACGCGATCATGATCATATGATAAAACATGGTATGGAACTCCTAGTAGCTCTGCTGGTCCATGTGCACCAGGATATCATGTACCAAGTGGACTAAATTGGAATGATGCTTTTACAACCCTTTGATCAGATAGGAACACATTCGTAGCTATACTTTCTTTCAATGCAAGCGATTATCGAAATGCTTCGGATTGAAGTCGTGTTACAACTTCTAATAGATACTATTGGTCGAGTACTATTTCTGGCTCAAATAATGCACAAGGTATTATAATTAATCCAACAAATGTCACCATCTGGAACTATGTTGACCGAGCAAATGCCTATCATATACGTTGTTTAAAAGATGGTACAGATATTTCTGAATAATATTGACAAAATATATTATTTATGTAAATTCAATTCATGTTTTTGCTAGCTTGTTTGTCTCTATATTGGGGTACGAAAGCACAAAATACTATTGGAGAGAGTTATGAAAGAAGGTTTTACCCTCGTGGTCCATCGTGAATTTTTACATCATCTCCCATCTGGGAAGATGGAGATTCCGATGTATATTCCGAAAGAACAACAACCATATCTTCCAAATAATATGGAATATGCACTTGTGACTTCTGGACGATTAAAACGAACAGAAAAGAAAGTTGATTTTGTACTTCGTGTAAACCATGCAAAAGTTGAAATACTTGTTTTATGGGGACATCATAGTCAACGTGAAAAACGTTTTGCAGAATGTGGGATAGAAGTTTTTACTTTTACTCAACCGAAATTTGTTCAATTTGTCCAATTTCTTCGTGATGAAAGGGTATGTATTCGATTTGATCGACAAAAGAAAACTGCTTTTCTGAAAGAATATAAACAGGAAACTAAACACCCCGTCTGATTTTTCTCCAATCCTTTCCCGCTTCGGCGGGATTTTTTATTATAATTTGATTATTACAATAATTATTGTATATATAATTCCATTAATATACATTTTATGGATTTTAGACCATATATAGCATGAGATCTCAAGTATGAGAAATGAGAAAAAGAATATATTTCCTCTATCACATCGGAGGTAGCAATTCAAGAGCTTCTTGAAAAGTATGAACAAGCGAAAAAACAATTTCCAGATGGAGCATGATTTGTATTATTTTCACGACTCTCTGAAGAAGCCCTATGAAAGCGTATGGAAATCTGAAAATGAAAACAAGAAATTCGTAAAGACACGACTAAAAAACATATATCAGAACGAGCTCAAATATCAAAAGCAAAGCTTGCAAATGAGATAAGTTACCCATCCTCTCACTTGAATGAACCTATAACCTATGGGAATGAATGACATATTTCTCTAAAGGATATTTCACTTCCTTTAGAAGCGCATGTTCCTGAGATGATTTCCCAAAAAACACCCCCACCCCATACGGAAGTTCCGGGATTTTTTCAATGATATAAAGATGGGGTAAAAAAAGTATTTTCTATTTTTACCAAATAAGTGATATGATCACATCTGAAGGATATTCATTATCATATGAGGCATGATATTTCACTGGTATAACTACTTCCGTACTTGCTATTTCATGGTTAACCGGAAAAACATGTATATTGGTTGGAAAAATACTGGAAAGAGGGAATATATGATACAAGGATGACTGAATGAATCAAACAATTCAATGAACAAAGGTACTGAAGAAAGTAGGAAATACACTTACGTTTCCAGTAGATTTCCTTTTTGTTTGATCGTACGTTTGATTCCAAATGTGCCTTGAATCTATTTTTCCGAAAGATACCGTCTGACCAATCGAAGGGCATTTGATCAATGATAATCCTGATACTATTTTTCCATCTTCCTCAGATGGTATACGACTAATATTTCATGAATATACTCAGTATCTTCCAAAGTCTATTCGGCAGATAATTCATACATCTTGAATGGAACAATATCAAAAATTTTACGCTCATTTTATAAAATGTGATTTTGATAAGCGATATGATATAGCAGATGCTTTCATTGAAAATGAAAAAATGATTCATACTATGGAGGATATTTTTCTGATTATTGATGCTTGTAGGGCATGAAGAAGCTATACGGTCCACTTGTATAAAGTATCTTACCCCAAATAGTATCAGAAAAGCTCAAATACTTTGAAATCTGTCTGATTGAGAAGCTAATTTTCTCCTCAATGCAGAAAAAAATCCAGGAAAGTAATCCTGGATTTTTATTATGCGTTGAATTTTGGAAGATAGTCTGTTTGGTAACGAGCTTCACATTCTTTGATGATTTTAATAGCTTCTTCTACTCCAAAGAATCCATTTACCTTACAGGTTCCTGGCTTCTTCAGATCTTTATAATGTTCCCAGTAGTATGTTGTTTCTTTTTCCCAATGAGCTCCAAGCTGTTCGAAACTCGTAATATGATCCATTCGTTTATCATCTGCCAATACAGCAATCACCTTGTCATCCACTTCACCTCCATCATCAAATTTCATAATTCCAATAATTCTTGCTTCTACGAGGCATCAATTTACGAGAGGTTCAGTGACTCCTACGATTTCTACATCAAGTGGATCTCCATCTTCATCCCAAGTACAAGGGATAGCTCCATAGGCGAAAGGATATGCAAGTGAAGAAAATCCAACTCGGTCTAACTTGAGTTGTCCAGACTCTGTGATAATTTCGTATTTATTGATGGTCATAGAGTTGAGTTCTACAATCGTGTTGATTCGATTCTTTTCTTCATCTGCAAAAGCAGGAAGTACATGAAGAAGATTGAGCATGTATTTGCTCGGAGTGTGATCAATATTTGCCATGATAAAGACGGTAATATGAGATTATAAGTAAGGACTCTCCTTATGGAGTAAAGGGAATATTATCCCGAAAGAAGAAAAAATCAAGTTACGCAAATGCTTCGCCTAATATATCTTTTGTGGATTCCTGAACATGGGTAGTTGTAAGTATAAGTCGAGTAATCCGCACAAGTTTTTCAAAATCTGAAATATCCGCGTCATGAATAAAGGTATCTGCTTTATCGGAAATCTTAAGACGATGTATCATGTAATAGTGAATATATATAAGCTTCCCCCATATCCAACTTTCAGGGTCTTTTGATTCCGAGAAATTCCGTAGAAAAATTCTTCAAATATTTATTAATTCAGGATCAGTCCAGCTCTCCAAGAGGGATTGTATAGATTCTTTATCAACGTGTGTTTGTTTCCAATGAGTATGATTTTTATCAAGTACATCGCGTATCTTTGATTGTTCCATATTATAAAATAATAGAGTTTACATTCTCTTTGCGAGATCGGATATTCGTTAAGAGTTCCCAGAGTTTTGCAGCCTTTTCAAAGAGGGTAACTTGATAATCTGAAAGAATTCAGGTGCTTTGTACTGAATCTTCCTTATTTGGATCAATTCGAAGAAGGGAAGAGAGATTTTCTATAAGATACTTCCAATATTCTCCATTTGGGTCTGAAATTTCTTCATTTTTTCGTCCCCTCAACAACATGACAGCATTTTTCTGCCAAGAATTCAATTGCTCAAAAGGTCCCCAAGATTCGATAATCTCTTGGGTAGTTCGTTTTTCATGGACAGTATCTTGAAGTGTAACTAACACTCAATGTATCTCACTCCTATTCATAGATATTGATTAGTAAGTCTTCTATTATACGATTACTTCAATAAAAAGCAATAGTATTTTTTACGTATGATAATTTACCCTAATGGAGAATAAAAATACGTGTTTCAATGGAACAAAAATAGAAGTATACTATAACTATAGTAAGCTTCATATATTACTCCACCATTGCATCTTTTATGATGCATTGTACGGAAACTTTTCCATTCCACTCATTTTGGTGTATTTCATAGATAGGATCGATTTGTCTTCATGAATAGAGTTCTGCTCTCTTTTCTCCCCACCCCCAAGCGATAAATTTTATTTTTGGTATTTCTTGAAACATGAGTGCAAGGTGTTTTTCCTCTTTTCATAAGAATTCTGCCGATTGAATCGTAAGATTTTGTGTCATAAAAAGCGGGCGTCTATTTCCTATTCAGAATGGTTCAAAACTATGAATTATATCGTAGGTGGCAAGATTTATATCCTTGGAAGCAAGTATCATTTCTACTTGGAGTGTTTTTTCTGGAATATTTCCATCTGGGAACATCTCATGAAATGCATATTGTATCGCTTTTTGGAATTCAATAAATTCCCCTTTTTTTATCATAAATCCTGCTGCCTGCTTGTGTCATCAGAATCGAACCAGATAATGTTTACATTTTTCGAGTAATTCTACTATATTGCAGTATTCTGGGCTTCGACAACTGGCAATGTAATGATCTTCCTCTTCAGCAAGAACAATTGAGGGTTTATGAAATTGTTCTGTTATTTTTCCAGCTACAAGACCAATAATTCCATGGCTTATTTCTTTTGAAGTATAGAAAAGAATCGATTCAGAATGATTCAGTGAACTATTAGCACTTTGAACAAAAAATTCAGTAGTTTTTTGACGGGAATGATTCAATTCCTCGAGTTCCTCTATAATTCCATCAACATTTGCTTCACTCGCTAAAAGAAATGAAAGTGCTTTATCGGGATGATCCATTCTTCCGGCTGCATTGATACGTGGGCCAATTTGAAATCCAATAATATCAGCATTATTTTTTATGGCATCTTTTCAGAATAAAAATTTTCTCAGTCCATGTGACCGAGTGTGAGCCATTTGTGCGAGACCAAGTGAGGTAATAGTTCGATTCTCATCAACGAGTGGCATACAATCAGCAACAGTTCAGAGGGATGCAAAATCAATATATTCAGTTAATCCCTGAACCACTTTTGGATGAAATAATTCTCTTTGTTCTGGACTATGAAGTTCTACTAAAAGTGCATGAATTAACTTGAAGGCAACTCAAGCTCCAGCAAGTCATGAGAATGGGTAGAGACTATCGAGTCTTTTTGGATTGAGAATTCATATTACTTCTTCTGGTATGATTTCAGGGACTGCATGATGATCAGTCACAATAACATCTATTCAAAGTGTTTTCGCATAATGTATTGGTGCTATATCTCGAGTTCCACAGTCTACAGTAATAACGAGAGAGACTCACTTTTTCTTAAAGTCATCAAAAAAATAATCTTTCAAACCATATCCATCATGAATTCGATGAGGGAGTTTTTTCCCTGTTTTAATACCAATTTCATTCATAAAACGGACAAGAATAGCCGTTGAACTTACTCCATCCACGTCATAATCTCATGAAATTGCCACAATTTCTCATCGATCTTTTGCTTGAAATATTCTTCTTACCGCTTTCTCCATATCAGGAATTAAAAATGGATCATGAAGATGATGGATTTTTGGTGAAAAGAAACGATCATTATTTATTTTTTCTGGGTCTATTCATCGATTTTTCATCAATATAGAAGCTATATCATTGTATGCTTCTTCAGAGAGAAGATTCAGCTTTTGTCACATGAAAGTAGTCATTTTATTGAAAAGTTTTTGAATATAGCGATTTTGATTATACTAGAGCTTGTTTATAAATAAAGTTTTTTCTATGAAAGTTTCTCTCCTTCTTTCTCTCATCTGTCTATTTGCTCTTTCTGCGTGTTCTTCACTTGATAAGGATTATGGAAAACGCTGAACTGTTTCTGGGGAAAAAAAGCTGAAATATGCAGATATAACAGAAACATTGAATGCTTCTGGCCAATTAGCAGAGACTTGAGTTGTATGGCATACTCCTGTAGAACTTAAATCACATAACACAAAAGAAAATTGCTGGATTTCTCTTGGTGGAGAAACCTACGAGATTACTTCCATGAGTGGACAAAAGGAATACGCATCTCTTATGAAATTTTGTGGAAATGATGCCAGTGAATTCTTCTCTGGATCAAAAAATCCAAATACATTAAAGCAAGTTCAACTTCATAAGAATGGAATCATTGTTGAGCGAAAAATGAAACAGAATAATGAATCTTCAGAAAAGCCAATTCAAGTAATAGCTTATTAATTTTTGGAATTGTTCCATGACCCTATTGTCTCAATTCTTCCTCGTATCATGAATTCTTATTTTTGGAATTTCGGTAAGTATTGCTCGAAAAGAGCGGTTTAATGCTCTTCATTTTTGAGTATTTCTTCTCGCTGGACTTTCTCTCATAGTTTTTGCATTTTTCCCATCCATGTTGGATGTGATAGGAAAAATTACATGACTTCCTCGAGGTTCAGATGCACTGGTGTATACTTCTATTATTTTTCTTTGGTATTTCTCACTTCTCTTACTTCGAAAGGTCGAATCTGAGCGAGAGCATATAACTCGATTGGTACGTGAATTAGCTCTTCATAACTCTGAACATGGTGAGTGAAGAGGGGATTTTGTATTCTTGGTTCGAAGTTTTAATGAAATAAAGCGTATTCCAGAAACTCTCCGATGAATCCTTGACGCTGGATTTACACAGATTATTGTAGTCGATGATGGATCGATAGATGGCACATCAACCCTATTAAAAAATACATTTCCAGGACGAATTCATTTTTTAAAACATTTATTCAATCGGGGTGGATGAGCAGCTTTAGAGACAGGATTTGAATTTGTTCGACAAAATGCTTCACATTATGGATGGAAATGGCTTGTTACATTTGATGCAGATGGTCAACATGATATTAAAGATATGAAGGTTTTTTTGGAAATGTTAAAAGATCATCCGAAAACAGAGGTTATTTTTGGTTCTCGATTTATTATAAAAACCGATTCAAATGTTCCATTTCTTCGGAGAATAATTCTTTGGTGAGGAAAGGTATTTACATCAATCATTTCATGAGTCCATCTTACCGATTCTCATAATGGATATAGACTATTTAGTATTGATTCTATTCGAAAAATTCATCTGACTATGGATGGAATGGAATACGCTTCAGAATTGATCGAACAAGTACGAATTCATCAGCTAAAATGGCGGGAAGTACCTGTGAATATTCATTATGATGAGTATTCACTTGGAAAATGACAAAAATCTTCAAATGCATTGAATATTGCCATTCGTATGATTTGGAAAAAATTTTTTTCATAGTACAATATGTCATTTCGAGTTATTCATTTTTTACCATATTACCCTCCGCATATTGGGGGAGTGGAAATGTATGCGAAAGAATGGGCAGAAAATTATATAAAAGAAGATTGAAAAGTTTGTATCGTAACCTTTTCTGGATGACAAGAGGCTTGATCTCGAATTGAAGAAGACGTAGAAGTTATTGTGTTGCCTGCTTTTGATGTAGTTCATTCATTTCCATTTCCAATGTTTTGGTATCCATCATTTTGGAGATGACTTCGTCTCGCAAGAAATTGGAATGCCGATATTGTCCATACACATACTCGATTTTTTCTCTCTAGTCTTTTATGAGGGGTATTTGCAAAATGCATTCATAAACCGTGGATACATATTGAGCATGGGAGTTGACTTGTAGTTTCTTCTCGTAAATTGATTTCAACACTGAGTCGAGGGTATGATTATACTTTTGGACGTCTTGTTTTGTATTCTTGTGATTCTGTTGTAGCAATCAGTAAAGCATGTAAAGAATTTACACTCGAATTGGCACATGTAAAAAAAATATCAGTCATCTATCGTGGCATTACTCCTGTTGTTTCACATGTTGAACGGAATAAACAAAGTATCTTGATTGGTTTTGTGGGAAGATTGGTTGATTTGAAATGAGTTGATATTCTCATACAAGCCTTTGCATCTATTCAGAATAATCCACTGTTTTCACCTCTTTCACTGAAACTTCAAATCATTGGCGATGGTCCAGAACGAAAAAAACTTGAAAAACTCACTCAAACTCTTAAAATTCAAGAACATGTTGAGTTTCTTGGACTTCAATCTTCTGAAAAAATTCGAGAATATTTCCTCCCATCGTTCCATATTTTCGTAAATCCGAGTTTTCAAGAGTGACTTCCAACGACCGTTATGGAAGCTTTATGTGCCTGATGTAATGTGATTGCAACCGATGTTTGAGGTACAAGAGAACTCCTCGATTTTTCGTATTTTTCTCTGATTCCTTCATGAGATATTTCAGCACTGCAAAATGCGATGATTGAAATACTCCGTCTAGATCAAGGGGAGATGAAAAGCTGAGCAACGTATGAGCTTTTTTCATGGAAGCACTCATTTCAACAGTTTATTACTCTCTATAATTCTATAATCTAACCTCCTTTTCATATGTCTAAAAAAGCTCTCATTACTGGTATAACTGGACAGGATGGTGCCTATCTTGCAGAATTTCTTCTTGAAAAAGGGTATGAGGTTCATGGTATTAAGAGAAGATCATCACTCTTAAATACGAATCGAGTTGATCACCTTTATCAAGATATTCATAGTAAGGGAAAAAGATTTATTCTCCATTATGGAGATATGACGGATAGTGCGAATCTTGTAAAATTGGTGGCTGATATTCGACCTGATGAGATCTATAATCTGGCTGCACAGTCTCATGTGAAGGTAAGTTTTGATATGCCTGAATATACAGCAAATACAGATGGAATCGGAACACTTCGTCTTCTTGAAGCGATTCGTATAGCTGGACTCACTGAGACTTGTCGTTTTTATCAAGCATCTACTTCTGAACTCTTTGGCGGATTGGATTATAATCGTCCAGAAAAGGGATATACGGAAGATTCTCCGATGCATCCACGAAGTCCATACGGATGTGCCAAGCTTTATGCAATGTGGATCACTCGAAACTACAAAGAGAGCTACAATATGTTTGCATGTAATGGAATTCTTTTTAATCATGAATCCCCACTTCGAGGTGAGACATTTGTAACTCGCAAGATTACTCGTGCCGTATCTCGTATTCATCTTGGACTTGAAAAAACACTCTATATTGGGAATCTTGATGCAAAACGAGATTGGGGGCATGCTAAGGATTATGTAAAAGGAATGTGGCTTATGCTCCAACAAGAAACTCCTGAGGATTATGTACTCGCTTCTGGAGAGGCATATTCTGTTCGTCAATTTATAGAATGGGCATTTGCAGAAGTGAATATCCAACTTGAGTGGAGATGACAAGGAATAGAAGAGAAAGGATATAATGTTGCAACAGGAGAATGTATCGTTGAAGTTGATTCCCGATATTTTCGTCCTGCAGAAGTTGATTTTCTCCTCTGAGATGCTACAAAGGCTGAAACAAAACTTGGATGGAAACGTGAATATACTATTGCTGAGATGGTTGCTGAGATGGTTCGTTCTGATGTTGAACTTTTTCGTAAAGAAGAAATCCTCAAAAAACATGGTTACGAGATACTTGCTCAGTATGAATAGTTATGTTTATTGAATCAAAACAAAATCACCGAATTCTGGAAATCATGCCAGTAGTATGTATTGATTTCTTTATTGTATATAACAATAAGGTATTTCTCGGAAAACGAACCAATCAACCATATAAAGGAGAGTGGTTCGTTCCTGGTTGACGTATACAAAAATGAGAACAGCAAGAAGAGGTATTTGAACGGAAACTCTTTGAGGAAACAGGAATCCGACCTGAAGATATTGCAAGTAAGTTTCTCCTTTGAGTCTATGATACACAGTTTATAGGAAACGCCTTTGACCCAATAATGCCGACTCATACGATCAATATTACATATGGAGTTGAATTAAAATGAGTTGTAAAAATTCAACCCGATTCTCAGAATGAGATATTCGAATCATTTTCAATCGAATGAGATAACCAGCTTTTGCCCTATATTCAAAATCTGATGAGAGAGTATATTTCCTGTATTTAGTATTGATATAATTATATATTAATGTATAATACATTATATAATTATTTTTTATGTCTGAAATTTCTCAAGGATTAGAGTGTTCAAAAATTTCCATTTCATTGGTAAAGCTTATGCAACTTGCCACTGAATTGCAAGAAAAATACCCAGAAGCAATGGGTATTTTGGATATAACTGGAGTTTCCCCGTTTGGAAGCTGAGAAATGATGAATCCCTATACAAAAGAGGCTGATTTTGAAGACTTTTCGAATGTTGGTCGTCATTGTATTGCTGTCGCATATGCAGCAAATAAAATTGCAGATGCACTTTGAATTCCTGATGAACAGAAAGATGCAATTATTACTTCAGCAATTCTTCATGATGGAGATAAGCGAATTGAAGTAATGAGAAAGAAGGCAAAAAAAGCCTGAGGAGAAATCGATGTATACTGAGAAGAATGATATAAAACGATTGAAACTCTATTCTCAGATAAAGGACTTGATCCTCGTGTTTTTGCTACGATTCAATCTATGGGGGGAATGACTGGACATAACAGTTTGAAAAAATTTCTCATCATGAAAGATAGAAAAATCCAATTAAATCCAGAACGTACTTTGGCAGAAATGATTGTACATATTGCCGATGATATGACTCATTCTTCTTCAGGGGAAGGTGGCGAAGTTACTCAGTATGTTTCATTTAATACACGAGCATCACTCTCAAAATTTCCAGAAAAATATGGATTTTTATGGCAAGAAGGATTTACAGTTTCTGAAGATAATGGAATACAAGAAATAAGGGATATAACTTGAATACAATGAGATACAGTGAAGCATTTTTATGATTGGCAAGCTCAAGTTTTTGAGATGATATGTGAATATATACAGAATCAAATGGATCCAACCAGTCAAATAGATTCAGTCGAATTTCTTCTTGGAATTGTAAATGTACAGAGTACCAAAAATCTTGTAGAAAGTATTACCGATAAGGTTGATAAAAATTTGCCAGTAGTTTAGTTATGGATTTTTTATTTCCATAAAAATTCCTTGGATGTAAATCTGTATAAGCTTGAATTCCAGAACTAATTCGGGATTTTTTTATGTGACAAAATAGGAAAATTCAATACAATTCTGCGGTACAAAATTTTTATGGAAAAAAACTCAAAAATCTATATTGCAGGTCATCGCTGATTGGTCGGATCAGCACTTATAAGAAATCTTGAAAAAGAAGGATTTACGAATCTTATTTTTCGTACACATGCGGAGTTGGATTTGCTGGATCGAGATGTGGTTGAGGATTTTTTTCGGATTGAGAAACCAGAATATGTATTCCTTGCTGCTGCAAAAGTAGGAGGAATTGTTGCAAATAATACCTATCCAGTAGATTTTCTTCAGGATAATCTTCGAATTCAAATGAATGTAATTGAGGCAGCACATAAAAATGGTGCAAAAAAACTTCTTTTTCTTGGTTCCAGTTGTATCTATCCAAAACTTGCTCCTCAGCCCATCAAGGAGGAATATCTCCTTACAGGACTTCTCGAACCTACGAATGATGCGTATGCACTCGCAAAAATTACTGGAATTAAACTTTGTCAGAGTTATAATCGTCAATATGGAACAGAATATATTGCCTGCATGCCAACAAATCTCTATGGTCCATATGACAATTTTGATTTAGAAAAGTCACATGTGATGCCAGCGATGATTCGAAAATTCCATGAGGCAAAAATAAATCATCTTCCAAGTGTAACACTTTGGGGAGATGGAACTCCATTTCGTGAATTTTTGTATTCGGATGATATGGCGAGAGGATGTATTCATTTGATGGAAAATTTCACTCCAACCAAAGAACAAAATGAAAAATGAGACATCTTCTTTAATCTTGGAACGGGGAAGGATATCACTATAAAAGAACTTGCTTGAATGATTCAAAAAATAGTTGGATATGATGGCGAAATTATCTGGGACACGACTCGCCCAAATGGTACACCTCGAAAACTTCTTGATGTGAGTCGAATTGAGTGAACAGGATGGAAATATACAGTAGAACTTGAAGAGGGAATTCGGATGGCGTATGAATGGTTCTTATTGAGTGTTAATCTTTAAAAATATCTGATTTATTACTTTAAGTGAAAAATATAATGGATTATAATAATTATTTTCAGAATCATTACTGAGAAATTTCTGATATACAGATGAGATATTATGCTCAGTATTTTCACAGAGTACTTTGAGATGTTCTTAAGAATCAAGATAAAACTATTCGTATATTAGAAATATGATCAGGACAATGAAAATTTCTTAATTATATATCTTCATTGGGTTATGTGAATTATGTTTGATTTGAATTAGATGTCGATATGACAGTCTTTCTTCGAAAACAATATCCATCTTTTGTTTTTCATTCAACCAATGTAAATGACTACTTAATAGAGAATCCAGAGTCTTTTGATATTATATTTATGTCTAATGTATTTGAGCATTTATCGGTAGATGAATGAAAAAATATGTTAAAATCGATCTATCTATGAATGAAATCATCGGGTACTTTTATCAATATTATGCCTAATGCATGATCATTGTTTATGTCTTCCTATGGAAGATATAATGATATCACTCATAAGGTACTATACACATCTGCAAGTTTCAATCATATATTATTGGATGCTGGTTTTAAACAAGTGATGCATAAAAATGTATTCTTTACACATCTCAATTCTATTATTGATTCTTTTTGACGACTATTTCAGAAAGTATCATTTTTCATATTGAAATATTTTCTGCTTCTGAATGGATTTCCTTCGGATAATATTCTGACTTTTGAAATATTCACTTTAGCTAAAAAATAATATATAATGCATACCTGAAAACTCGTCAGTATATGAGTTCCATCATATAATAGACCCGATTATTTAAGAGTTCTTCTCCAAAGTATTCTCGAGCAAACATATCATAATTTTGAAGTAATTATTTTACAATACAAATTTCTCCATGATAATGGACTTTCAAATGAGTTTATTGTAGAGAGTAAACTAAATAAATTAGGCGAACCAGAGGCAATTCAATCTTTTTTAAAATATATTGGGAATGCGACTTTGGTTGGGTATCGCATTGAAACAGATGTTGAAATTATCAATACTGCATTGGAAAAATTAGATTGTGGCCGATTAAAAAATGAACCTCTTGATTTGGAAATCATGCACAGAAGACTGCATGATATTAATGATAAACAATTCACTTTAGATGAATTATGCTCTTTATACAAAGTTCCTATAAGTGATCGAAATTCAGCCTCTGAAGAAGCTTACAAAATGGGATTATTGTTCCTAAAGTTAAAGTCCAGACTTGGGTTAGTATAATTTATTTCGCCACTATATCCAGTTTCATCTATTTCATAAAAAAAGCCAAGAACAAATTCAATACGATTTTGTTCTTGGCTTTTTTAGTATATAATTACAGTTTGAGTGAACAAACTAGAAACTACTGATTAAGTTAGCATACCTCCACAAACATTAAGCACTTGACCTGTTACAAAAGCACTCATGTCAGAGGCAAAGAACAAACAGGCATTAGCTACATCATCAGTAGTTCCACCACGTTTCAATGGAATTCCATCTCTCCAACCTTGAACTACTTCAGGGCTTAATTTTGCTGTCATTTCAGTTTCGATAAAACCTGGTGCAATAGCATTACAACGGATATTTCTTGATCCTAATTCCAAAGCAATTGATTTAGTAAATCCAATCACCCCAGCTTTAGAAGCCGCATAATTGGCTTGACCTGCATTACCCTTCACTCCTACTACACTACTCATATTGATAATTGAACCAGAACGTTGTTTCAAGAATGTTTTTTGAATGGCTTTAGTCATATTGAAAACCGATTTCAAATTCACGTTGATTACTTGGTCAAAATCAGCTTCGGACATACGCATCAACAAATTGTCTTTGGTAATTCCAGCGTTGTTTATTAAAATATCTACCGTTCCAAATTCAGCTAAAACCGCATCAACAAAGGTTTGCGCTTCGTTAAAATCGGCTGCATTTGATTGATATCCTTTGGCTTTGATACCTAAAGCATTCAATTCATTTTCTAAAGCTTGTGCAGATTCTACAGAAGAACTGTAAGTAAACGCCACATTGGCACCGTGTTTTGCAAAAACTTCTGCGATTCCTTTTCCAATCCCGCGACTTGCGCCAGTGATTATGGCTACTTTTCCTTCAAGTAATTTCATATGATTATTGATGTAATAGTTTAATTTTTTATTTGAGATTCAAATATAAGTATAATGTAGTTCGTGCCAAAAAAAATGCCCTACGAATTGTATGGGCATTTTCATTATTTTATTATTTTGGACTAGAAAGCCACATTCCATCTTGGCAATTTTCCATTTTCGTCCAAGAAATTTTGCAACATTTGTCCTTCTAAGAAAGTTGGGATAACCTTATTTTTCTCGTTGAAAGTTTCGTACCAAGATACTTCTAATCTTGAAATGTTTTCCAACTTCATTTGGGCAGGCCAAGAATATTTTCTTCCGGTTTTTGCAAATTGGTGACCGTTGACGATTTTGTCGAACAATCCACCATTTTTGATTTTCAAAGTTCCGTCGTTTTGGATGGTTCCTGTAGAACCTACCATAATCAATTCTTTTTCTTCGCCTTCAACTGCATAAACCAAGAAGATTCCGCTTCCTGCTTCTGGTGCATTACATACTTCTTCTAAACTATCATCAGTTGAAAAAGTAAACTGATTTTGAACTTTGATTTTTTTTAATTCTTTGTACATTTCTTATTTATTAATTAAAATGCCTCACCAAATTAGTGAGGCATTTTGGAATTTATTTTTTTAATCGCTGGAAATTAACCCAATACTTCTTTTACTTTTTTTCCAATTTCAGCAGGAGAGTCAACCACGTGGATTCCACATTCTCTCATAATGCGTTTTTTGGCTTCGGCTGTATCGTCAGCACCACCAACAATTGCACCTGCGTGACCCATTGTTCTTCCTTTTGGAGCAGTTTCACCAGCAATAAATCCAACTACTGGTTTGCGATTTCCATCGGCTTGAATCCATTTGGCAGCATCCGCTTCCAATTGTCCACCAATTTCTCCAATCATCACGATACATTCTGTTTCTGGATCATTCATCAATAATTCAACAGCTTGTTTTGTAGTAGTTCCAATAATTGGATCTCCACCAATTCCGATAGCCGTAGTGATTCCCAATCCTTGTTTTACTACTTGGTCAGCCGCTTCATAAGTTAAGGTTCCTGATTTAGAAACGATACCAACAGTTCCTTTTTTGAAAACAAAACCTGGCATAATACCTACTTTGGCTTCTCCTGGAGTAATTACACCTGGACAGTTTGGCCCAACCAAAGTACAGTTTCTAGATTTAATATAATTGTTGGCTTTAATCATATCGGCAACAGGAATACCTTCGGTGATAGCAATGATTACTTTGATACCAGCATCGGCAGCTTCCATAATGGCATCAGCTGCAAAAGCTGGTGGTACGAAAATAATTGTAGTATCGGCACCAGCTTGTTCAACTGCATCTTTAACAGTATTGAAAACTGGACGATCCAAATGGGTTGATCCTCCTTTTCCTGGAGTAACTCCGCCCACTACATTTGTTCCGTATTCAATCATTTGTGAAGCGTGAAAAGTTCCTTCGCTACCTGTAAATCCTTGAACAATGATTTTAGAATCTTTATTGACTAAAACGCTCATAATATATTTTTATTTTTTTGGTTTATTGTATAATGCGTGCAAAAATAGGCTTTTGCGGTTAATATTTGAAAAAATATCTAAGAAAAATGACTCATTTGATATCCTCTGAATAATTTATCGTCTTTAACTTCCCAAATCACAAAAAAATTACCCATTAACATTTCTTCTCTTGGGTTTTCGATTGTCTTTACAAAGTGAGAAAATCGCAATGAAACTAAATTTTTTTCTTGAATAATATGACTAATTCTAATTTTAGAACGAACATAAGCTCTTGATAATTCATCGGTTAGCGACAAAACATCATCATAATTCATTTGAATAAAACCTTTATTGGTATTCCAGTCTATTGTAACTTCGGGATGAAGCAACTCGCTAACTGTTTTTCTATCTAAAAGAACATCAGATTTATAGAAATCAAGAACAATATCTTTTGGTTTCATATTTATAAATTTTGTTGATCATAGATCAAAATCATATTTCTTTCAATTTATTAAGTATTTCAGGAATTTTTTTGACGTTGGCAAGCTGTTTCAATTTCTCACGAGATTCTTCTATAGGTGTACCAAAATAAGTTTTTCCACCTTCAACTGATTTTGTAACTCCAGTTTGTCCCAAAATTACGGCCTTCTCTCCTATTGTAATTCCGCTTGTAGTTCCAACTTGTCCCCAAATGGTGACCTCGTCTTCTATGATTACACAACCCGCAATTCCAGTTTGAGAAGCAATCAAACATTTTTTTCCAATGACTGTATCGTGACCTACATGCACTTGATTGTCTAATTTTGTTCCTTCGCCAATAGTGGTATCACCTGTGACTCCTTTATCGATGGTGCAAAGGGCTCCAATTCCAACATTATCTTTAATAACTACTCGTCCTCCAGAAATTAATTGGTCGTACCCTTCTGGGCGTTTTTTATAATAAAAAGCGTCTGCACCAAGAATTGTTCCTGCGTGAATAATCACATTATCACCAATTTGCGTATGATCGTATATAGAAACATTTGAATGTATCAAACAATTTTTTCCTATAACCACATGATTTCCAACAAAACAATTGGGCTGAACTAGGGTTCCTTCTCCAATCTTGGCAGAAGCTGAAATAGCAACATTAGAAAATTGAAAGGGTTTAAAATGCTTGGTCAATGTATTGAAATCCCGGAAAGGATCATCTGAAATCAATAATGCTTTTCCTTCTGGGCAATCTACTTTTTTATTAATTAAAATAGTTGTTGCAGCTGAGTTTAATGCTTTCTCGTAATATTTAGGATGATCTACAAAAACAATATCACCTGATTCTACTACATGAATTTCATTCATTCCAGAAACAGGAAAATTTTCATCACCAACAAATTCGCAGTTGATGATACTAGCAATATCTTTTAATGTTTGTGTCCTTGAAAATTTCATGTTTATGTTTGTTTCGGGTTTAAAGTTTCAAGTTTAAAGTTCCGAAAAACCTTAAACTTGAAACTTGAAACAAATTTATTCCTTAACTCTTTCCATATAGTTACCATTGGTAGTGTCAATTTTGATTTTGTCACCTTCATTGATAAATAACGGAACATTTACAGTAGCACCCGTTTCAACAGTAGCTGATTTTGTTGCGTTTGTAGCGGTATTTCCTTTAATTCCTGGTTCAGCATAAGTTACTTCAAGAATTACAGAAGCTGGCATATCTACAGAAAGTGGTAAATCTGTTTCAGTATTGATGGCAATCATTACGCTTTCACCTTCTTTCAATAAATCTGGTGAATCCAATACATTTTTGTTTAATGATATTTGTTCAAAAGATTCTACATTCATAAAGTGAAACTCATTTCCTTCTGGATACAAAAATTGGAATTTATGATTTTCAACACGAACTTCTTCAATTTTATGTCCGGCAGAAAAAGTATTGTCTAATACTTTTCCGTTAGATAAACTTTTTAGCTTAGTTCTAACAAAAGCTGGCCCTTTACCAGGCTTTACGTGAAGAAATTCTATGATTTTATAAATGTCGTTGTTGTATTTTATACACAATCCGTTTTTAATGTCTGATGTAGATGCCATTTTATATGTTTGTAATTTATTGTTAATTGTTTATTGTCAATCGCGATTTCAATCTAAAATCTGTTTTCTAGTAATTTCCTGAATAGCCTTTCATAACTCCTCTTGATGAGTTTCTGATAAAATCGATAATTTCATCTCTTTCTGGTGTGGCTTCCATTTCGGCTTCGATGATGCCTAAAGCTTGTGTTGTATTGTAATTTTTTTGATAAAGAATTCTGTAAATTTCTTGAATTTCTTTTATTTTTTCAGATGTAAATCCGCGTCTTCTTAATCCTACCGAGTTTATCCCTACGTAAGACAATGGTTCTTTTGCTGCTTTGGTATAAGGAGGAACATCTTTTCTTAACAAAGAACCTCCTGAAATCATTGCATGATCTCCCACACTAATAAATTGATGCACAGCCGAAAGACCTCCAATTATGGCATAATTTCCTATTGTAACATGACCTCCTAAAAGTACACCATTAACAATAATGGCATTGTTTCCAATATGACAATCGTGCGCTATGTGAGCTGCTGCCATAATTAAACAATTATTTCCCACTACGGTTTGTCCTGAAGCAATGGTTCCTCTATTAATTGTCACGCATTCTCTGATAGTACAATTATCACCAATTATTGCCAAAGAATCTTCTCCTCCAAACTTCAAATCTTGAGGGATTGCTGAAATTACTGCACCTGGGAAAATATTACAATTTTTACCAATTCTTGCTCCTTCCATTATAGTAACATTTGAACCTATCCAAGTTCCATCACCTATAATTACGTTATTATGAATTGTTGTAAAGGGCTCAATAACAACATTTTTTGCGATTTTTGCGCCTGGATGAACATATGCTAACGGTTGATTCATGTGTTTTTGTTTATTCGTTTAACTGTTTAAATAATTTAATCGTTTATTCGATTAAATATATCAAACAAAAATTATTGTTTTTTAGCAATTTGTGCCATCAATTCGGCTTCTGCCACTAATTTTCCATTGGCGTAAGCATTGGCTTGCATATGACAAATTCCTCTTCGTATCGGAGTAATTAAATCACATTTAAAAGTCAATGTATCGCCCGGTAATACTTTATGTTTGAATTTGACATTATCAATTTTCATAAAATAAGTCAAATAATTTTCTGGATCTGGAACGGTACTCAAAACTAATATTCCGCCTGTTTGAGCCATTGCTTCTACAATAATTACACCTGGCATTACTGGTGCTCCTGGAAAATGCCCTACAAAGAAACTTTCGTTCATTGTAACGTTTTTCAGCCCAACAATATGACTATCAGACATTTCTATAATTCTATCGATGAACAAGAAAGGAGGTCTATGAGGAAGAACCGACATAATTTTGTGAATGTCCATTAATGGTTCTTGATTCAAATCATAAACTGGAACATAATTTCGTTGTTCTATTTTAATGATTTTTGCAATTTTTTTGGCAAACTGAGTATTTACATAATGACCAGGTTTGTTAGCAATTACTTTTCCTTGAATTCTAGTTCCAATTAACGATAAGTCACCTACAACATCAAGTAGTTTGTGTCTTGCAGCTTCGTTTGGGTAATGCAAAGTTAGGTTGTCTAAAACTCCATTGGGTTTAACGGTTATTTCGTCTTTCCCAAAGGCAACTTTTAGATTGTTCATTGTTTTTTCTGAAATTTCTTTATCGACATAAACAATTGCATTATTCAAATCGCCTCCTTTAATCAGGCCTTCTTCTAATAATGATTCTAATTCGTGAAGAAAACTAAAGGTTCTAGAATCAGCAATTTCTGTTTTAAATTCCGAAATAGATTTCATTGTAGCATTCTGTGTACCCAACACTTTAGTACCAAAATCGACCATTGCAGTTACGCTGTAGTTTTCACTTGGCATAACCATAATCTCGCTTCCAGATTCTTCATCGGTAAAGGAAATGATTTCTTTTACTACATAAATATTTCTTTTGGCTTCTTGCTCTTGGACACCTACTTTTTCAATGGCTTCAACAAAATATTTTGACGAACCATCCATAATAGGTAGTTCAGATGCGTCTAATTCGATGATAATATTATCTAAATCACATCCAACAATGGCAGCTAAAACGTGCTCAGGAGTTTGAATTTTCACTCCTAATTTTTCTAAATTGGTACCTCTTTGCGTGTTTACAACATAATTAGCATCGGCTTCAATAACAGGTTGTCCTTCTAAATCTTTTCGAACAAAAGTATAACCATTATTAATTGGAGCAGGTTTAAAAGTCATAGTTACTTCTCTTCCTGTGTGTAATCCAACTCCGGTTAGTGAAATTTCTGTTTTGATAGTCTTCTGTTTAACCATTGTTTGTGTTTTTTTGATTTAATATTTCTTTTTTTAATTCTTCTAATTCTGTAACAATTTTTGGCAAATTCTTGAAATGAACATAGGATTTACTAAAATCATTATATCCAAAAGAAGGTGTTCCTTGCAAAATTTCGTCGTCTTTTACATTGCGAGCAACACCTGATTGTGCTTGAATTTTCACATTATCCCCAATTATTAAATGCCCTACTATACCCACTTGACCACCAATCATTCCATTTTTTCCAATTTTGGTAGAACCTGCGATACCAGTTTGAGCTGCAATTACAGTATTCTCTCCAATTTCAACATTGTGTCCAATCTGAATTTGATTGTCTAATTTCACTCCTTTTCTAATAATTGTAGAACCCATTGTGGCTTTGTCAATCGTTGTGTTTGCCCCAATATCTACATTATCTTCAATAACAACATTTCCTATTTGAGGAATTTTAGTATAGGATCCGTCTTCATTGGGTGCATAACCAAAACCATCAGCTCCGATTACTGCTCCAGAATAAATTACACAATTATTACCGATGATGGTTTCTGAATTAATTTTTGCGCCGGCAAAAATAGTAACATTATTACCAATTTTCACACGATCACCTATAAAACAATTAGGATAAATTTTGACTTCATCACCTAAAACTACATTTTCTCCAATATAACTAAAGCTTCCAAAATACAAATTGGCTCCATATTTCACACTTTCAGCAATAAATGAGGGTTGTTCTATTCCAACTTTATTTCCTTTTGTTGCTTGATCATAAAACTCTAATAATTTGGTGAATGACATATAAGCATCTTCCACTTTTATTAAAGTTGTATTTAATTCTCCCTCAGGAACAAAAGTATTATTAACAATTGTAATGGTTGCCTGAGTCGTATAAATATAGGGTAAATATTTAGGGTTTGCCAAAAAGCTAATAGATCCTTCCGAACCTTCTTCGATTTTAGACAATTTATATACTTCGGCATTTGGATTACCAACAACTTCTCCGCCCAAAACACCGGCTATTTGCTCTGCTGTAAATTTCATCTTATCTAATTGTATTTTTAATGCTAATAAGATGGAACTCGATATTTGATGTCCTACTTAAATTCAAAAAAAATGTTCTGTTTTGTTTCATCTCGACAAAAATATAAAAAATAGATTTTAAATATAGGTTTTTAAACAAGTTGTTTTGGATAACAAAGGTAATATTTAGTCACAAATTTCGACAATGACTTCAAATTCAATTGGTCAGAAGCTTCAACAACATCTTCAATTGTTTTGTCTTTTTTTAAAATACGTATGGGTTCTGCCTCTTTACTATAGGCCTGATTCTTAATTTTACCTTTAAAAATAAAATAATTGGTTTCGGCCAAAGTAATATTATTTTCTAATGCGAATCGTTCCTTTAGAACATGCAATTCCTCGGTTGGCACTTTTTCTTCGCTTAGTTTTATTTTTAATAAATCTCTATTGATAATCATTTTGCTCAATGAGGACAAGATAAAATCATCATTTTTTTGCCATGATTTTAAAGCACTAATAATATCAAAATCATCTAGTTGAGAAAACAAATCCAAATTCTTACTGTCAAAACTATCCAGAGCAATTTTATTTTGCATAAAGAACATTAAGGGTTCGCTTGAAGGCAAAACCACACCTTTTTCGGTCAGTTCTTTGGCACGTTTTAGGACTTTCGTCAAAATTAACTCAGCCACCAAACTGGTTTTGTGCAAATACGCCTGCCAATACATTAATCGTCTGGACATCAGGAATTTCTCGACCGAATAAATGCCTTTTTCTTCGATAACCAATACATCATCCACCACATTCATCATCTGAATCAACCGTTCTGAATTGACATTTCCTTCGGCAACACCTGAATAAAAACTATCGCGTTTCAAGTAATCCATTCGATCCATATCTAACTGACTTGAAATGAGTTGCAACATAAATTTTCGGTGATAATCTCCTTTAAAAACTTGGATAGCCAAACTCAATTTGCCTTCAAATTCAACATTCAACTGATTCATAAACAATAGTGAAATGGCTTCGTGATGCACATCTTCCACAATACTGCTTTCCATCGCATGAGAAAATGGTCCGTGACCAATATCGTGTAACAAAATGGCAATATACAAGGCGTTTTCTTCTTCGGATGAGATAGAAACTCCTTTAAAACGAAGTGTTTCGACTGCTTTTTGCATAATATGCATACAGCCCAAAGCGTGATGAAAACGAGTATGATTAGCACCTGGATATACTAAATAGGACAATCCCATTTGGGAAATTCGCCTCAATCGTTGAAAATAAGGATGCTGGATTAAATCGTAAATTAAGGCATTCGGTATAGTAATAAACCCATAAATGGGGTCATTGAATATTTTTAGTTTATTGATATTGCTCACAATTTAAAGTTGTTTTTTGAGTAACAAATATAAGGAAATTAAGAGTTTTTAAAAAAATTAGTTTTTGTATTCTCAGAGAAACATTTTTATACTAAAAACAATTATTCTGCCTGAAATTCGTGTAACTCTTTAACCCACTTTTCTCTTTGATACCAATCATTATAAACTAAATAATACCTTTGTATTTTGAATTTTCCAAAATGAAAATTTCGATATTTTTCTAAAATTTCAATTAGTTTTTGTTTGTTTTTGAGTGGTTTTCGAAATCTCACAACAGTTGAATGAGCGGCTTGAATAGTGTAACGTTTATCCATACTTTCTTCCAATCCTGAATCTTTAAAATGCATTCTCAGATTATTTCTTAAATTATTTAAAACGTTTGAATTCGTAAAACCTTGAATCATTACTGCTGAAGGAGAAGCTGTTACTCCTGTAAAATCGATTGCTACATCAGCAATTCCATAAAGAGTTTTTTGAATTAGCGATACATAATTTGGAATTGAAATGCTTGTCAAATCAAAATCATCATAACACGAAATAATAGACATTACCGTGATGTGAATATCCGAATTGGGATAGTAATATTGATTAGGATCTATTTCTTTTAGTTCATCTAAAAAAGCTTGAATTTTATTTTTGGTTTCAGTATCAGGACGAATAAGTAATGTTAAACCAAATCTTTTATCTAAAACAGAATCTATTTGATAGTCAATAGAATAATTATTTTCTCTAATCTGTTGAATTGAATTTTCATACAATCTATCGTAGTGTTCTTTTATTAAATTCATTATATTTATATTGTATGAAATTCATTATTGATTTAAACAATAAATCAAAGTTTTTTAAATTATAAATCGATCGTTTTTTGATAAACAAATTTACGGCTAAAATCAACAATTTATTTTGAAATGCACAAAAAATAAATAAATTTCACTTTAACCTCAATACCTTAAAATAATATTAAATTATCAAATAATTGGTTAATTCCTGATTTAAATGAATTAATTTGGCATCAATATTTACTACTTTTGAATACTTTATTTACAAAATATGGACAAGATAAAAATACTTTGGGTCGATGACGAAATTGACTACCTAAAACCACATATTTTATTTCTGGAAAAGAAAAATTATAGCGTAACTACCTGCAATAACGGACGTGATGCAATTGATGTATTTGAAGAAAACAATTTTGATATTGTTTTCCTAGACGAAAATATGCCCGGAATGAGTGGTTTGGAAACACTTTCGGAAATGAAGGAAAAAAAATCATCTATTCCGATGATCATGATTACCAAGAGCGAAGAAGAGTATATTATGGAGGAAGCTATTGGATCCAAAATTGCCGATTATTTGATAAAACCAGTAAACCCAAATCAGATTTTGTTGAGTTTGAAAAAGAATTTAGACCATTCTAGACTGGTTTCGCAAAAAACTACTTTGGATTACCAAAAAGAATTCCGCAAGATTTCGATGGAAATGGCGATGGTCAATTCCTATGAAGATTGGATTGAATTATACAAAAAGCTGTTGTTTTGGGAATTGGAACTCGAAAATATTGACGATCAAGCTATGATTGAAATATTGGAATCGCAAAAAGCAGAGGCCAATTCGCAATTTGGGAAATTTATCGAGCGTAATTACGAAGATTGGTTTGCTCCAAAAGCCGATAAACCCATACAATCCCACACTTTGTTTCGCGAATTAGTCGTTCCTGAAATCGTCAAAAAAGACAAACCCATTTTGTTTGTCGTAATTGATAATTTGCGTTACGACCAATGGAAAGTGTTTGAAAGTGTAGTCAGTAATCATTATAAATTAGAAAAAGAAGTGCCGTATTATGCCATTTTACCAACGGCAACGCAATATGCAAGAAACGCTATTTTTTCAGGATTAACCCCATTAGAAATGGAAAAACAGTTTCCACAATATTGGAAAAATGATCCCGAAGAAGGGGGAAAAAACTTGTTTGAGGCCGAATTTCTGACCGCTCAACTCAAAAAATTAGGATTAAACATCAAGCAAGATTATTTTAAAATCACCAATCTTGCTGGAGGAAAAAAATTGGTAGAAAACTTCAAAGCTTTAAAAAACAACGATTTGGTGACGGTTGTTTATAATTTTGTCGATATGCTTTCTCACGCCAAAACCGAAATGGAGGTGGTCAAAGAACTCGCTTCTGACGATAAAGCGTATCGTTCTTTGACTTTAAGTTGGTTCAAAAATTCGCCTCTTTTAGAAATTATTCAACATGCTCAAAAACTGGGTTTTAAACTAATATTGACCACCGATCACGGCACAATCAATGTAAAAAATCCTTCGAAAGTGATTGGCGATAAGAATACAAGTCTAAATCTTAGATATAAAACAGGACGCAGTTTATCCTACGAAAGCAAAGATGTTTATGCGGTTAAAGAACCAAAAAATATCGGCTTACCTGCTATAAATATGAGTAGTTCTTATATTTTTGCAAAAAATGATTTGTTTTTAGCCTACGTGAACAACTACAATCATTATGTGAGTTATTATAAAAACACCTATCAACACGGAGGAATTTCATTAGAAGAAATGATTATTCCGTTTTTGATTCTTAACCCTAAATAGAACAGTTTGGGGTTTATGGTTTATAATTTGTTACTAACTCTAAACCCTAAACAACCAACCACAACCTTATACAGAATGAATATCACTTTTTCTTTAGACGAAATTAATGACGTTGCCCAGCAAATTTTAGATCAAAATCCCAACAAAGTGATTCTTTTTCACGGCGAAATGGGAGCTGGAAAAACAACTATAATTAAAGCTTTAGCCAAAAAATTGGGTGTAAATGACGCCACTAGCAGTCCTACTTTTTCTTTAGTTAATGAATATCAAAACGTTGAAAATCAAACAATTTATCATTTTGATTTTTATCGATTAAAAACTGAAATCGAAGCTTTGGATATGGGAGCAGACGAATACCTTTATTCTGGAAATTGGTGTTTTATTGAATGGGCCGAAAAAATTCCTAGCCTTATTCCTGATTCCCATTCGATTATTACAATTTCTATAGCAGAAGACAACAAGCGTTTTTTAGAATTAAGCTAATAAAAAAAAATAATTCTAATTTTTTCTGTAAATTGTACCACTAATTTAACATTACAATGGCAGTATCTCCATTTACGAAACAACAATTATTACCTCAAGAAGAAAAACTTGAAATAGCAAGACACAAAAGCGAACTCTTTATAGGCATTCCGAAAGAAACAAGCTATCAAGAACGTCGAATTTGTTTGACACCTGATGCCGTAAATTCCTTGACTTATCAAGGACATCGCGTAATGATAGAAGCTGGTGCAGGAGAAAGTTCAAGTTATTCTGACAAGGAATATTCGCAAGCAGGAGCCGAAATTACTAATGATACAAAGAAAGTTTTTGGCTGTCCGATAATTTTGAAAGTCGAGCCAGTAACTTTAGACGAAATAGAATTGATCAGTACAAATTCAATCATAATTTCAGCCATTCAATTAAAAACAAGACAGAAATCGTATTTTGAAGCTTTGGCTAAGAAAAAAATAACAGCTCTCGCTATCGAATATATAAAAGACGACGATGGCTCCTATCCTATTTTGAAATCTTTGAGTGAAATTGCGGGAACAGCTTCTATTTTAATTGCTGCCGAATTAATGATTACCAATGAATTTGGCAAAGGGTTATTATTCGGAAATATTACAGGTGTAGCTCCTACTGATGTGGTTATTCTTGGTGCTGGAACTGTTGGAGAGTTTGCCGCAAAAACGGCTTTGGGTTTAGGCGCAAATGTCAAAGTTTTTGACAATTCTATTAGAAAATTGCGCTGTTTGCAAAATAATTTGAACCAACGAATATTTACATCAACTATTCAAACCAAGTCGTTATTAAAAGCCCTAAGAAGATGTGATGTAGCTATTGGCGCAATGCGTGGCAAGGAACGTTGCCCCGTTATTGTTACCGAAACTATGGTCGAACACATGAAAAGAGGCGCTGTAATTGTTGATGTAAGCATTGATTCTGGAGGATGTTTCGAAACCTCGGAAGTGACTTCACACGAAAGGCCAACCTTTATCAAGAACAATGTTTTGCATTATTGTGTACCCAACATTCCTTCTCGATATTCTAAAACAGCCTCGCTTTCTATCAGTAATATTATCACCCCCTATTTATTACAAATTGCCGAGGATGGAGGAATAGAAAGCGCTATTAGATGCAATAATGGGTTAAAAAATGGAGTTTATTTATACCACGGAATCCATACTAACAAAGCCATCGGTGATTGGTTTAATTTACCCAATAGCGATATAAATTTAATCGTGTTTTAATTAAACTTTCCTTTATATTTGCCCGAAAATTAAACTATGAAATTCGTACATCGCTTTGCCTACTATTTATTGGGACTTATAATGGGATCTTTTGTTGTTGCTGCTATATTTAGCGGAAAAGATACTCGTTGCAATTATTTTCCAAATGCTCGTGTTTTGAATGATTTAAGAACCAAACCTTTTTATTATTCAGAACAAGCTTCACAAGTATTAGCCGAAAAATGGATAGACACAACTGACATTAAAAACTGTTTGAAATATGGCGATGTAGATTTTGACAAAAGCAATATTGCTGTAGGAAATGGAAAACTCTATGTTATTGAAGGAAAAACAGTAAAAAACCAAGAAGTGATATTAAACGTGATTAATTATTCTGAAAAAGCAGTTTTAGATAAAATTATAAAAAGATAATTTCGCTAAAAATTTATCTAAAAAAAACATCGTAGGCAAACCGAATCAAGGTGCCGATGACCACTACCAAAAAGAAGATTCGGATGAATTTATTTCCTTTGCTGATAGCTAATTTTGCTCCGAGCCAACCTCCAAAGGCATTACACAAAGCCATTGGAATCGCAACCGCCCAAATAATTTTCCCTTTCAACATAAACAAGCAAATAGAACCAAAATTAGTTGCCAAATTCACCATTTTGGCATTAGCAGAAGCGTGCAAAAAATCGAATCCCATCAAGGCAATAAAACCCAAAACCAAGAAACTTCCCGTTCCCGGTCCAATAAAACCATCATAAAAACCCACTACGAAACTGATGATTACAGCATAAAAAACTTGGGTTCTGGCAGAATGCGTTTTTACGATATGTTGTCCAAAATTTTTCTGAGCATAAGTGTAAACAACCAAAAGCGAAAGGACAACTAGCAACAAAGGTTTCATAAAATCATTGCTCACATAAGTCAACAAAGTGGATCCCAGAAATGCGGATGGAAAAGCTAAAACCATCATAATAGCTAGTAATCTCCAGTTCATATCCACTTTTTTTAAGTATTGATATGCTGCAAAAGAAGTGCCACTAAAAGCAGGTATTTTTAAGGTTCCAATAATGGAGGAAACCGATACATTTGGCAGCAAAATCAAAGCTACCGGAGTTTGAATCAATCCACCACCGCCCACGATAGCATCGATAAATCCAGCAACAAAAGCCGCTAGACAAAGCAAAATCAGAATATAGGGTTCCATTTTTTTATAAAATTTCAGCAAATGTACTATAAGTTTAGAGCTTTATTCGTTAATTTGTCTTCGTTTTAAAAAAAATAAAAAACTCAAAATTCCAATGGATTCAACACGAATAATAGAATTGATAAGCTACAGTTTACCCACACTTATAATGGCTTTTGTAGCCTATAGTTTCTTCGAACTGTACACCAAAAATGAAAATGCAAAACGAAACTATTTACTCCAAAAAAACACAAAACCAGACACTTTGTCTTTGCGTTTGCAAGCCTACGAACGTATGACACTTTTTTTGGAACGCATCAATCCGTCACAATTATTGGTGAGAGTAAGCCCAATTTCGGAGAATAAAATAGATTATCAAAATTTTGTAATTGCCCAAATCGAACAAGAATTCGAACACAATCTCACCCAACAAATCTATATTTCAGACGAATGTTGGTCCACTATAACTACTGCTAAAAATACTACGATTCAAATGATTCTTTTAGCAACCCAAAGCGAAAAAGTTTCTGATGCCAATCAGTTGCGTGAAGCAATTTTGAATGATTTATTAGCAAAACAATCTCCTAGTAGTGTTGCTTTAGCCTTCCTCAAAAATGAAGTGAGCCAGTTGTGGTAGATTTTTTAGCCACAAATTATACGGATTGAACTGATTTTATTCTGAAATTATCGTTCCTCGTATAGTTTCAATAATTGCGTTACGGTATTCCAATTGCGGATAGTTGCCGTAACATTCAATTTTTTCTCGATGTATTTCTGGTCAAATCGTGTTTTTCCTGCGCCAACAGCATATTTAATGTAAATTCTATTAGCATCTATACTGGCTTCGTCGGGTTTAACTTGGCTCATTTTCAAATCATTGATACTGTCGCTTCGCAAACTGGTGGAAACAAAAGCTACGTACAATTTTTTAATATCCAAAGCTGCCTCTTTCAAAAAAGGATTGTTCTTGAAACAAGCTTCCAAGTCAGACTTTCCAATAACCACTACAGGAACTTCGTGACCAAATGCCTTGAAAATTTCCTGCTTGATTTTGAAACCAACGGCAGCTGCATTTTCTTCCTCAGTATCGACAAAAACATTTCCCGATTGAATATAAGTTTGCACATTTTGAAAACCAATGGCTTCCAAAGTTGTTTTCAAAGCCTCCATTTTTATCATATTGTGACCGGAAACGTTGATGCCACGGAGAAGTGCGAGATGGGTTGTCATTTTATTTTATGTTTTAATTTTTCAAAGATATTGTGTTTAGTAGAGATTTTACAAATTTACTTTTGTAGTTATTATTTTTTCAAAACCATTCTTTGAATTGCCGTCGGTTTCAACCGACGGAATTATTAGGAATTCATCTATTGGATTTAGCCAAAATAAACTAATAAATTTCGGCTAAAGCCAATCACAACAAAACTCCTAATCCGTTGGTTAAAACCAACGGCTATTCAATAAAATCTCATTTCCTATTTTCCAAACAAAAAACTATCTTCGCTTCATCAAATTAAAAATCTGTTTTTTTCCGTGGCTTTACGAAGTAAATCCGCGTCATCCGTGTCCAAACAAACAATATGCAGCAAAACCTCCTAGAAACTCCCATCGAATACCTCAAAGGCGTTGGTCCCAACCGTGGGACTTTACTACGTAAGGAATTGGGAATTCACAAATACGGTCATTTGCTCAATTTTTTTCCCAATCGTTACATCGACAGGACACGCTATTACAAGATAAACGAATTACAGAACAATATTGCCGAAGTGCAAATCATTGGCAAAATCATCAACATCAAAACGGTTGAATTTGGTAAAAACCAAAAACGATTGGTAGCCACTTTTGTGGACGATACGGGACAAATGGAACTCGTTTGGTTTCAGGGACACAAATGGATTCGGGAGAGTTTGAAGCTGAATGAAATGTGCGTAATCTTCGGAAAATGCACTTCTTTTGGCAATACTTTCAATATGGCGCATCCCGAAATCGAATTGATGAGCGAGCACCAACAAAGCCTGCGCTCGGCTATGCAACCTGTTTATCCATCAACCGAAACCTTGGCGAACCGGGGAATTTCGAATCGGGTAATCAATAAAATGATGCAGCAATTGTTCGTGGAAACCCAAGCCAAATTCGATGAAACTTTACCCGATTATTTGATTGCCGAATTGAAATTAATTCCCAAAAATGCGGCTTTGTTCAACATCCATTTTCCAAAAAGTGCCGAAGTTTTAGCGAAAGCCCAATACCGATTGAAATTCGAGGAATTGTTCTATATCCAATTGCAATTAATTACAAAAAACCTGATTCGGAAGCACAAAATCAAAGGACATCCGTTTACGAAAGTGGGCGAATATTTCAATAATTTTTACCAAAACCACCTGCCTTTTGAATTGACCAACGCCCAAAAAAGAGTCATCAAGGAAATTCGAATCGATATGGGAAGCAACGCCCAAATGAACCGATTGCTGCAAGGCGACGTGGGTTCCGGGAAAACAATCGTGGCCTTGATGAGTATGCTCATCGCCTTAGACAACGGCTTTCAATCCTGCTTGATGGCACCAACAGAAATCTTGGCCAACCAACATTTCAACGGTTTGTCAGAATTAGCCAAAGAATTGAATATCAATATAAAAATACTGACTGGTTCAACTAAAATTGCAAATAGAAGAATCATTCACGAAGAACTAGAAAACGGCAGTTTGCACATCCTGATTGGCACGCACGCTTTGTTGGAAGACAAAGTAAAATTCCAAAACTTAGGCTTGGCCGTAATCGATGAGCAACATCGTTTTGGGGTGGAACAACGTTCGAAATTGTGGAAGAAAAACGAAATTCCACCTCACGTTTTGGTAATGACCGCTACGCCTATTCCAAGGACTTTGGCGATGAGTTTGTATGGCGATTTAGATATTTCAGTTATCGACGAATTGCCTCCTGGGCGAAAACCCATCCAGACCGTTCATCGTTTTGACAGCAATCGTTTGAAAGTTTGGAAATTTATTAGAGACGAAATTGCCATTGGCAGACAAATCTACATTGTTTATCCATTAATTGAAGAATCAAAAACAATGGATTTAAAGGATTTGATGGACGGGTACGAAAGTATTTCTCGTGATTTTCCGTTGCCGCAATATGCCATTTCCATTCTTCACGGCAAAATGAAACCAGCCGATAAAGATGCCGAAATGAAACGATTTGCCGAAGGAAAAACCAACATTATGGTCGCCACGACCGTGATTGAAGTGGGCGTGAATATTCCGAATGCCAGCGTGATGATTATCGAAAATGCGGAACGTTTTGGATTGTCGCAACTTCACCAACTTCGAGGTCGTGTGGGTCGTGGTGCCGAACAAAGCTACTGCATCCTGATGACGAGCCACAAATTGAGTGCCGACGGCAAAACCCGAATGGAAACAATGACACGAACCAACGATGGTTTCGAAATTGCCGAAGTCGATCTCAAACTTCGTGGTCCGGGCGATTTGATGGGAACCCAACAAAGCGGCGTCTTGAATCTGCAAATTGCCGACATAGTTCGGGATAGGGATATTTTGGCATTGGCACGCAATTATGCCTTAAAAATTTTGAAAGACGATGCACCAATGCAAAAACCTGAAAATGCCGTTTTAAGAGCCACTTACATCGAATTGACCAAGAAGAAAAATATTTGGAATTATATTAGTTAAAGTAAGCTGAATAGCACACGGATAAAACGGATTTACTTCGTAAAAACAAGGATAAAAACGGATTTTTTTAAATGCTCCTCAAAGTCTTCGACTTTGAGGATGTGTTTCTCAGTCTGTGACTGACTTATGAAAAACCTAAAAAAAAATCGGTTGAAAACCGAAAGTCGCTACCTCAAAGTCGGAGACTTTGCGGAACAGGTTTACTTCGTAAAAATATAGATAAAAACAGTTTTTTTTTAATTAATTAAACCCTTTTATTTTTTTTAAGTCTTATTTTATTCTGCTTTTTTTAGTATTAAAATTCATTGTTAATCAGTTGTTAAATAATTAACAAAACTCCCATTTTTCCAAATTCTAAAGCCTAAATTTGTCATTATATACAAAACGAGAAATCTAATCTCACTTTCTGGACTATTATGAAAATAAAACATATCGTTTACACCTTGCTAATTATTGGTTTCGGAGCATTTATTGCATACCGAATTGTTTCAAATAAAAATAAAAATGGCGATTCTAAAGGAAAGGATGGCAAAAACAAAGAAATAACCGTTAATGGAATTGTCATAAAAACAGAAACTTTCGACAATACTATTTCGCTTTCAGGTTCAATTGAAGCCAATGAACAAGTTGAAATTCGCTCTGAAATTTCTGGAATTGTAGAAGGAATTTATTTTAAAGAAGGCAGCAATGTTTCAAAAGGACAATTGCTTTTTAAAGTAAATGATGTCGAATTGAGGGCGCAATTGCAACAAGCCAAAACCAAACAAGGATTGGCATCGGAAAACGAACGAAGAGCCAAACTTTTATTGGCCAAAGAAGCCATTAGCCAAGAAGAATACGATGTGGCCAGAGCCGATTTCAAATTGGCACAAGCTCAAGTACAACTTATTGATGCCCAAATTGCCAAAACTTCGGTTAGAGCACCCTTTTCGGGAAAAATTGGTTTACGCTCCATTTCGCCAGGAACCTACATCACTCCTAGCCTTTTGGTTGCCAAATTGGTGAACGTTGGTCAATTAAAAATCACTTTCTCGGTACCTGAAAAATATGCCAACCAAATAAAAGTCAATTCGAATTTGAGTTTTACCGTTGTGGGTGCTTCTGAAAAACATTTTGCCAAAGTATATGCCATCGAACCCGAAATTGAAATCGCTACCCGAACTTTACAAATCAGAGCTTTGGCAGAAAACAAAGATGGAAAATTATTGCCTGGAACTTTTGCCAACGTCGAATTGCCATTGGATGTCATAAAAGATGCCGTCGTAATTCCAACAGAAGCCATCGTTCCTGTTCAAAACGGGAAAAAAGTTTTTATATCCAATAACGGAAAAGCGACCGAAATTATGGTAGAAACAACTACAAGAACTGACGCATCTGTTTTAGTCCTTTCGGGACTTAAGGTTGGAGACACCCTGATTACAAGCGGTGTAATGTCTTTGAAAAAAGAATCTCCAGTTAAAATAAAAATCAAAGGCTAAAATTTGTTAGGTTTTGAGTTATGGATTTTAATTATCTATTCTCTTCATTCTAAAATTTAAAGTCTAAAATCTAAAGTCACAATGAGTTTATCAACCACCAGCATAAGAAGACCCGTTTTTACGATCGTTATCAATCTAGCCATAGTCTTGTTTGGAATTATTGGTTACACTTTTCTTGGCGTTCGAGAATTTCCTTCCATCGATCCTGCGCAAGTTTCGATTCGAACCAGTTATACAGGAGCCAACGCCGATATTATTGAGTCCCAAATCACGGAACCTTTAGAAAAAGCCATTAATTCAATTGATGGAATTCGGAATGTAACTTCATCGAGTCTTCAAGGAAGTAGCAATATTACGGTCGAATTCAATTTGAATAAAAATCTCGAAGAAGCCGCCAATGATGTTCGTGACAAAGTATCGCAAGCCATTCGGAATTTACCCCAAGATATCGATGCACCACCAGTAGTTTCAAAAGCTGATGCCAATGGAGATGCCATTATTTCGATGACCGTTCAGAGTGATTCTAGAAATCCATTGGAATTGAGTGATTTTGCCGAAAATGTAATCGCCCAGCGACTTGAAACCATCCCTGGAGTAAGCGGAGTACAAATTTGGGGACATAAAAGATATGCAATGCGTTTGTGGATTGATCCCGTAAAATTAGCTTCCTACGGCTGTACCGTTTCTGAAGTTAGAACTGCTTTAAACAAACAAAACGTAGAATTGCCTTCTGGAAAAATTACTGGGAATAATACCGAACTTACTGTAAAAACAATAGGAAACCTCTCCTCTGCCGAAGAATTCAACAATATAATCATACGCACTGAAGGCGATAAAATAGTCCGTTTTAGCGATATTGGAACGGCTAGTTTAGGGCCTGAAAATTTAGAAACTAAAATGAGCCAATCTGGAATGCCATTAGTTGGTGTTGCGGTTGTACCACTTCCAGGCGCTAATTATCTAGACATTTCGAAAGCTTTTTATAAAGAATTCGCTGCTTTGAAAAGAGATTTACCCAAAGATATCAATATAAACATTGCTCTTGACAACACCGTTTTTGTGAAAAATTCGGTGATTGAAGTAGCCGAAACTTTAGGAATTTCAATCCTTTTGGTAATCTTGATTATCTTTTTGTTTTTCAGAGATTGGGCTATTGCATTTCGTCCATTGATTGATATTCCTGTTTCATTGATAGCAACATTTTTCATAATGTGGCTCTTTGGATTTTCGATAAACGTACTGACTTTGCTCGCCATTGTACTAGCAACAGGATTGGTTGTTGATGATGGAATTGTGGTGACCGAAAATATTTTCAAAAAAGTGGAAGAAGGAATGACTCCCATTGAAGCCGCTATCAAAGGATCAAACGAAATCTTTTTTGCTGTAATTTCCATTTCCATCACCTTGGCAGCCGTATTTCTTCCTGTAATTTTCCTCGAAGGATTTGTAGGTAGATTGTTTAGAGAATTTGGCGTCGTCATAGGAGCTGCCGTATTAATTTCGGCTTTTGTTTCGCTTACGCTTACGCCAATGCTAAATGCGTATTTGATGAAAGGTGGCGTTCAAAAAAAATCGAAATTTTATCTTCAAACCGAACCTTTTTTTCAAAAATTAAACAGTGGCTATGCCAATGCTTTAGAGAGTTTTATGAAAAAAAAGTGGCTAAGCTTTCCAATACTAATCGTCTGTTTTGGACTGATTTATTTGTTTTTTAATCTCTTACAAAAAGAAACCGCTCCGTATGATGACCGAAGTGCTTTGACGATTAGAACCAATACTGCCGAAGGTTCAAGTTATGAATATACCGAAAGGTTTATGCAAGAACTTTCAAGAATTTTGGACGATTCTATTCCTGAAAAAAAAGTAGCTTTGGTTATTACTGCACCAGGATTTCTGGCTTCATCGGTTAATAGCGGCTTCATCAGAATTGCCCTGAAACAACCCGATGAAAGAAAACTTTCTCAAAAAGAAATAGCCGAAAAACTAACTAAAATAACCAACAAATATCCCGAAGCCAAAACATCGGTCACTGAACAACCAACAATTTCGGTAAACAGACGTGGTGGATTGCCTATACAATATATTATTCAAGCTCCTAATTTCGAAAAGTTAGAGGAAAAAATTCCTCTATTTATGGACGAAGTTTCTAAAAGTGAAACCTTTTCGGTTACGGATGTGAATCTCAAATTCAACAAACCCGAAATCAATGTTTCTATCAATCGAGAGAAAGCTGAAAGTTTAGGAATATCGGTTATTGACATTGCCCAAACCTTGCAACTTTCGTTAAGCGGACAACGTTTTGGTTATTTTATGCGAAACGGAAAACAATACCAAGTCATTGGTCAATTTGAACAAAAAGACCGTTCAAAACCCTTGGATTTAACTTCGATGTTTGTTAAAAACAACAAAGGCGAATTGATTCAAATGGACAATGTAATGACTATCGAAGAGCAAAGTAATCCGCCACAATTGTTTCATAACAACCGCTATATGTCGGCAACCGTTTCGGCAGGACTAGCTCCAGGCAAAAGCATTAGCGATGGAATTGAAACAATGAATGAAATAAAAGCCAAAGTGCTGGACGATACTTTTACAACCGATTTGGGTGGAGAATCTAGGGATTTTGTCGAAAGTAGTTCGAATACTTCTTTTGCTTTTGGATTGGCTTTGTTATTAATATTTTTAATTTTATCAGCACAATTCGAAAGTTTCATCGATCCGTTTATCATCATTTTAACCGTACCAATGGCTGTTGCTGGAGCCTTATTCTCATTGTGGTTATTTGGTCAAACTTGGAATATATTTAGCCAAATCGGAACCGTAATGCTTATTGGGTTGGTAACCAAAAACGGAATCTTAATTGTCGAATTTGCAAACCAACTGCGTGAACAAGGAAAACCAAAATACGATGCCATTATAGAAGCTTCGGAAGCACGACTTCGACCTATTTTAATGACCAGTTTGGCTATTTCATTGGGAGCATTACCTATTGCAATGTCCCTTGGAGCCGCTTCTAACAGCAGAATTGGAATGGGAGTCGTGATTGTTGGAGGAACCATTTTTTCTTTGGTTTTAACCTTGTTTGTGATTCCCTCTTTGTACTTGATGTGGTCAAAAGCTCGAAAACATTATCCAGAATTTGATCATATCGAAGAGTATGAAAAAGATATTAAATAAAAAAATCTCCACAAATTACACAAATTAGCACAAATTGAAAACAAGAAATTGTAAAATTTTCACAAGAAAAAATTTGTGGCAATTTGTGTAATTTGTGGTAAAAACAAAAAATTATGAATACTAAAATATTAATCCGTAGTCTAATTTTATTCTTGTTTTGCATAGCACAAACCAATGCGCAAGAAGTTTTGACTATAGAAAATGCTTTAAAAATAGCATTGGAAAACAATTTTGAAATCAAAATGGCTTCCAATAATTTAACGATTGACAAAACCAATGTAGCCAAGGGAAACGCAGGAATGTTACCCAAAGTCACCGCCACCTTGGTCGATGCTAACAGCATTCAAAACAGCTCGCAAACCCGACAAGATGGTACTGTAAATGCACTTGACAATGCCAAAAACAACAGTTTAAACTATGGTGTGGGATTGGACTGGACGGTTTTTGACGGTTTTAAAATGTTTGCCAAATTAGACCAATTGAAAGAATTGCAAAAATTGGGAGAAGCCCAGCTAAAACGTACCATAATATTGAAAATCAGTGCCGTGAACGCGGTTTATTTTGATTTAGTTCAGCAACAACAGCAATTGGCAGCGCTAGACACCACCATCGTTATTTCGACCCAACGATTAACTTTGGCGCAAAATAGGTTTAACATTGGAAAAGCTTCCAAATTGGAAGTCTTGAATGCCCAAGTAGATTTGAACACAGACAAAGTGGCACTTTTGCGTCAAAAAGAATCTTATGCCAATAGAAAAATTGCCTTGAATCAAATTTTGGCCAGAGATTCAAAAATAGATTTTAAAGTGGTTGATGAAGTTACTGTGGATGATAAATTAGTACTTGCTGATTTAATGGCATTGGCCGAAAAACAAAATCCACAATTAGAATCTGAAATTATCAACAAAAGGATTTCTGAATTAGATCTGAAGCAAATCAAAGGGGAACGTTATCCTACATTGAACTTGACTTCGGGTTACAACTTTGCTGAAAGCCAGTCTAGTTTGGGGTTTACCTCTCAATCTTCGGCACACGGACTCAATTATGGATTGAGAGCTTCCTTAAATTTATTTGATGGTTTTGCTCAAAACCGTAACGAGAAAATTGCCAAACTTCAAATTGAAAACTCCAAAATTGCTATTGAACAACAGAGTCTTTTGTTGAATTCAGAATTGTCAACAGCATTTCAAACCTATTTGACCAATCTGGAATTGATTCAATTGGAAGAAACTAACGAAGCCATTGCCAAACAAAATTTAAGTATTACTGTAGATAAATTTAAAATAGGAACCATAACCACAATCGAATTTAGAGCGGCACAATTGAATTACATCAATGCCAAAGTGCGCTACAGCAATGCTCAATTTCAGGCAAAATTATCTGAAATTGCCCTGAAAGAATTGGCGGGAAATATGAGTTTTTAGTTTATTTTTGTCCAAAAAAAAATCTAAATGATAGCATATAATCCGAAAATATGGCGTTCTTACATCTTTAGCTTTCGCAAATCAGATTCTTTTAGAACCTTATTACCTTTTATACTTTTAATTGCTATTTATTCTGGCGGTATAGCTTATTTAGAAGTAGAATATCTTCAATTAGATGATACGAGTCACGTTAAAAACCTTTCTTTGATTCACACAACATTAGGTTTTGTAATCTCTTTGCTATTAGCCTATCGAATCAACTCAGCCTATGATCGTTGGTGGGAAGGACGAAAATTATGGGGTGCTTTGGTTAACAACAGCCGCAATTTGTCCATAAAACTTTCAGTGATATTAAAAGAAGAAAAGGATTTGGCTTACTTCCGTAAATTAATTCCAAGCTATGCTTCTATGCTAGACAAACATTTGAAAGATGAAGAAACAAGTATGCTTTTATTTGATGATGTAGATTTAGCAATAAATCATCACAAACATAGACCCAATCAAATCGCAAAAATGTTGTTTCAAAAAATCCATACACTATATGAAGCCAAAAAAATATCAGGCGATGAACTAATAATTTTGAATGCAGAAATTCAATCTTTCACCGATATTTGCGGAGCTTGTGAACGTATTAAAAACACACCTATCCCCTATTCTTACAGTACTTTTATCAAAAAATTTATTTTCCTTTTTATACTAACACTTCCCTATTCTTATGTATTTTCTTTGGGTTATTATGTAATTGCGGTGGTACCCTTTATTTTTTATGTATTGGCCAGTATTGAATTAATTTCAGAGGAAATAGAAGAGCCTTTTGGTACTGACGCAAATGATTTACCAATCAAAAAAATTGCCGAAAACATCAAAAAACACGTAGAGGAATTGCTTTAATTTTTTTTCTAAAGTTTTGTTGTTTCAATAATTATTTTCATTAAATTTCAAATTCTGTTTTTTAATAAAATAAATTATGAAGTTAAACCGGGCTTTAATAAATCCACCCAATTTATCTAACGAGAAATCGTTAAAAACCTTAGTGGAAAACAGGACCGTTTACTCTTTAAATCATTGTGAACTTAATCTTTTTGAGACCTACGAATCTTCTGCATTGGTTCCTTTAAAATTCAATGATTTGGTGGTAACCAGCATGCTGAGAGGCAAAAAAGTAATGCACCTTTTTGACGATCCAGCTTTTGAGTATTTACCAGGGGAAACAGTTGTCGTTCCTTCAAAGGTAGAAATGAAAATCGATTTTCCGGAAGCCGCTCTCCATAACCCCACGCAATGTTTGGCTTTGGCCATTGACCAAACAAAAATTACAGAAACCTTACAGTTTCTCAATGAACGCTATCCAAAAGAAGGCAACGACCAGTTTTGGCATTTGAATTACCAGAATTATTTCTTCTATAATAATGTAGAATTGGCAACGACCATCAATAAATTAATAAAAGAATGCTTAAGTACTTCGATTACAAAAGATGTTCTTGCTGATTTGACTTTACAGGAATTATTGATTCGAATTATACAAACACAAACCGCAAAAGCCATTGATGACGGATTGTTTACAGATCCGAAAAACCCAATTACACCAGTGATTGAATTTATTCGATTGAATTTGAGAGAAAACATCAATATGAAACATTTAAGCGAAAAAGCAAGTATGAGTTCTGCCTCTTTCTACCGACTTTTCAAAAGAGAATTAGGAATGAGTCCTATAGAATTTATAATAGGCGAAAAAATTAGATGCGCTAAACAATTACTCAAAAATCCTACGATACAAATCAACGAAGTTTGCTATTTATCTGGATTTGAAGATTCCAATTACTTCATTCGATTGTTCAAAAAATACGAAGGAATTACGCCAAAACAATATCAATTATTATATGTAAGTTAGGCTATTCGATAAATATAAGAGGCTCAAGCGATTGCTCCTCTTCTGAAGTGAAAATTCGGTATTCGATTCGGAAAGTTTTTTTTAAAGGAGTTTCCAAAGAAAATCCTCCTACTCCAAAAGCATCAATTACATCCAAAGTAAAATGGGCATGTTTCCAATATTCGAATAAATCCTTGTCAACCCAAAATTCAGTGTTTTCTATTGTACCAATGCATACATCGCCCAATCTTTGATAGAATCCTCCTTTTTCGAAACATTGTGGCTGCGTTCCTTCGCAACATCCTCCAGCTTGGTAAAACATCAAATCACCGTGCTTTTCTTGTAAAATTTTGATTAATTCTACTGCTTTTTCTGTGGCATCAATTCTTTTTATCATCTTTTTTAATTTAAAATAAAACCCGACAAATAATACAATCTGCCGGGCTTAGAATTAGCTAAAACTATAAAATCTATTAAAAGAAACCTAATTTCTTTTTATCGTATGAAATCAACATATTTTTTGTTTGACGATAATGACCCAACATCATTTTGTGGTTTTCACGGCCAATCCCTGATTGTTTGTACCCTCCAAAAGGTGCGCCAGCCGGATAAGAATGGTATTGGTTAACCCAAACACGACCAGCCAGAATCGCTCTTGGAACCTGGTAAATTTCGTGCGCATCACGAGTCCAAACTCCAGCTCCCAAACCATACATCGTATCATTTGCAATAGCGATAGCTTCTTCAGTTGTTTTGAAAGTTGTCACAGCCAAAACAGGTCCAAAGATTTCTTCTTGAAAAATACGCATTTTATTATTCCCTTTGAAAAGTGTCGGTTTGATATAATAACCTCCTGAAATATCACCTTCCATATGATTTTCAGCACCTCCAATTAAAATTTCGGCACCTTCTTCTTTTCCTAATTTGATGTAAGAAAGAATTTTTTCTTTTTGAACCAATGAAGTTTGCGCTCCCATCATAGTCGTCCTGTCCAACGGATTCCCCAATTTGATTGCCGCAGTTCTTTCGATTACTCGGGCAATAAATTTTTCGTATATGTCTTCGTGAATCAATAATCTGGAAGGGCAAGTACAAATTTCCCCTTGATTTAAAGCAAACAATACAGCACCTTCAACGGCTTTGTCAAAGAAATCATCGTCGGCATCACCAACGGATTTCAAGAAAATATTGGGAGATTTTCCTCCCAATTCTAAAGTCACGGGAATAATATTTTCGGTAGCATATTGCATCACCAAACGACCCGTTGGTGTCGAACCGGTGAAGGCGGCTTTTGATACTTTTTTATTGGTAACCAAAGTCCTTCCAAGTTCGGCACCAAAACCATTGACAATATTTACCACTCCAGGAGGAAGAATGTCGCCAATTAATTCCATTAATACCAAAATAGAAATTGGAGTGCTTTCGGCTGGTTTTAAAACTACAGTATTTCCTGCCGCCAATGCTGGAGCAAGTTTCCAAACAGCCATTAAAATTGGAAAATTCCAAGGAATAATTTGGGCAATTACTCCCAATGGTTCACTCAAGGCAATCGAAACGGTTTGTGAATCCAGTTCAGCTATAGAACTTTCTTCGGCACGAATTACACTGGCAAAATATCGGAAATGATCAATTGCCAAAGGAATATCGGCGGCTAAAGTTTCCCGAATTGCTTTTCCATTATCAACAGTTTCAACAGTCGCAATATATTCCAGATTATCTTCAATAACTTGGGCAATTTTGTTCAATAATATACTACGCTCCGTAACCGAGGTTTTCCCCCAAGTTTTAAAAGCTTCATAGGCAGTGTCAACAGCTAAATCAATATCGACTTTAGTAGAATGAGCTGCCCTTGTAAATACTTTTCCATCTATTGGAGAAACTACATCAAAATATTGACCACCAATGGGCGCAACAAATTTTCCTCCAATATAATTATCATACGTTGCCTTAAATTCAGGTCTTTTTACTAACTGGTTCATAACTTTATCTGTTTTAATTTTTTCAAAAATAGTTTCATATTTAGCACCAGAATAGCACAATTCATTCAAATAATAGCATAAAATTTTACTATGTGTTTTTTTTATGTTATTTTATTACTAATTTGATAAATATTTAAGTTTTTGATTACATAATTACTATTTAAAGTAGAATTAAATAGGCGAATTCAATTATAAAAAACAAAAAAAATTGTTTCTTACTCCAATCTGCAATCCTTATATTTGCACTCTCATTAAAATTCTCAAATGAAAATATCATACAACTGGTTAAAACAATTCATAAAAATAGACTGGAAATCTGAAGAAACTGCGGCATTATTGACCGATTTAGGTCTTGAGGTAGAAGTAGTCGAAAAATATCAGTCCGTAAAAGGAGGTTTAGAAGGTATTGTCGTAGGTCACGTTCTTACTTGTGTTCCGCATCCAGACGCCGATCGTTTGAAAGTAACCACTGTTGATTTAGGAAATGGCATTCCAGTTCAAATTGTTTGTGGCGCATCAAATGTTGCTGCGGGTCAAAAAGTACCTGTGGCCACCATTGGAACTACTTTATATGACAAAGAAGGCGTTGCCTTTCAAATCAAAAAAGGAAAAATTAGAGGTCAAGAAAGTCACGGTATGATTTGTGCCGAAGATGAATTAGGTCTAGGCGAAAGTCATGAAGGCATTATGATTCTTGACAACACTATCAAAGCGGGAACTACAGCTGCTAGCGTTTTCAAAATAGAAAATGACGAAGTTTTCGAAATTGGATTGACTCCCAATCGAGCCGATGCAATGAGTCATTTTGGAACCGCTAGAGATTTAAGAGCTGGTTTATTGCAATCTGGAGTCAAAGTTGAATTAATTTCTCCATCAGTAAGTAATTTTAGAATTGACAAAAGAATTCTTAAAATTGATGTTAGTGTTGAAAAACCTCTTTTAGCCCCAAGATATTGTGGTGTAACTATTTCTGGAATAACCGTAAAACCATCACCTGCTTGGTTACAAAACCGCTTGAAATCTATTGGATTAAATCCAAAAAATAATATTGTAGATGTTACTAATTATGTTTTACACGAATTAGGACAACCACTTCACGCTTTTGATGCTTCCAAAATTCACGGCAAAGTAATTGTAAAAACACTTCCTTCAGGAACCAAATTTACAACCTTAGACGATGTAGAAAGAAGTTTGCATGAAGAAGATTTAATGATTTGTGATGAAAAAGGGCCTTTATGTATTGCTGGTGTTTTTGGAGGAAAAGATTCGGGAGTTTCAGATATGACCACTTCTATTTTCTTAGAAAGTGCCTATTTTAATCCTGTAAGCATTAGAAAAAGCGCCAAAAGACATCAATTAAATACTGATGCTTCTTTCCGTTTTGAAAGAGGAATTGACCCAACCATCACGGAATATGCCTTGAAACGGGCAGCCTTGTTGATTCAAGAAGTAGCTGGTGGCGAAATTACTTCGGATATTGTTGATATTTATCCAAAGAAAATTGCTGATTTTCCGGTGGTTTTAAATTTCAATAATGTTAAGAAAATTATTGGTCAAGAATTATCCAAAGAAATCATTAAAAACATCTTGGCTTCGTTGGAAATCAAGGTAAACAGTGTTTCGGATGCTGGTTTAGGACTAACAATTCCAGCATATCGTGTGGATGTACAAAGAGAAATCGACGTTATCGAAGAAATTCTTCGTGTGTATGGTTACAACAATATCAAGTTTTCGGATAAATTGAATGCAACAGTTTCTAATGCGCCAAGAACCGAAGATTATAAAGTGCAAAACGTTGTTGCTTCTCAACTGAATTCACAAGGTTTTCACGAAATGATGGCCAATTCATTAACGACTTCTTCCTACGTTCAATTGACTGAAATGCTCAAAGAAGAACACAATGTATTGATGTTAAATCCATTGAGTAATGATTTGGCAGCTATGCGTCAGTCTTTGTTGTTTTCAGGATTGGAAGCCATCTCTTATAATATCAATCGCAGAAATTCTGATTTGAAATTCTTTGAATTTGGAAAAACCTACCATAAATTTCCAGCAGGGTATGAAGAACAGAAACACTTAACAATGTTCATCACTGGAAACCGAAATCAAGAAAATTGGACAACTGCAAAAAAAACCACTGATTTCTTCTTGTTCAAAGGCTATGTGAATGCTGTTTTGGAACGATTAGGAATTAAAAAAACACAAAGCATTCCTGTTACATCCGATGTTTTCTCTGAAGGGATTGCCATTGGTATAGGAAGTGATATTTTGGTAGAATATGGTGTGGTGAAAAAATCAATATTAAAACATTTCGACATCAAACAAGAAGTTTTGTTTGCTGATTTCAATTGGGCATTGATTTTGAAACTGCTTTCCAATAAAATTAAATTTGTCGAAATTCCAAAATATCCAGAAGTTCGAAGAGATTTGTCTTTGTTATTGGACGATAACATTTCATTTGATGCTGTTTACAATCTTGCTAGACAAACAGAGAAATCATTATTGAAAGACATCAGTTTATTTGATGTCTATAAAGGCCAAAATCTTCCAGAAGGTAAGAAATCCTATGCGGTAAGCTTCACGATTCAAGACAATACCAAAACCTTGACCGATGTACAGATTGACAAAATTATGAGCAAGTTGCAAAAAAATCTAGAAACTGAATTGGGTGCTAGTTTGAGGTAATTTATTAACCATATTAGGTAATTAAGGTCATTTAAGTATAATGCCAATCTTAAAATTTAGGATTGGCATTTTTATTTTAGGAATATTATTAATCTAGGTAAAAATGACCTTAAAAATATTTAAGGCCATTGGTACAACCTGTGATAGGTGAATTAAAATATTATTTTAACAAAAATTATCTTTAAAAAAATCTAGGAGTGATCATTTTTTCGACATTTTTGAAAATTTCATAGCGCAAGAAAATTTCATGAGAACCAGCATTATAATGTTGAAGTTGAGTGGTTTCGTGATCGTAGCCATAGCCAATATAGATTCCATCAGAAACCTGAAATCCAGCCATAGCACTTACTGATGCACTCCATCTATAAGCAACACCAAGTACAAATTTATTACTAAACATAAAATTTCCTGATAGATCAACTTGAAGCGGTGCTCCCTCGACAATTTTTGTTAATAATGTAGGTTTAAATTTAACAGCATTTGAAAAATTAAATACATATCCTGCAATTAAATAGTAATTAATTTTTTCTTTGAAAATGGCTACCTCATTATCATTATAACGATTTGTTTCGATAAAATTTGGAATAGAAAATCCAATGTATGCTCTATCCGAATGTAAATAAAGGCCAGCACCAATGTTAGGAGAAAAGTTGCTATAGTTTTGAAGTGATGGATCTGAAGACTGCACAGGATCTAATTTGGCAATGTCTAAATTAAACAAATTTGCCGTAGCCTTGACACCAAAGGAGAGTTTAAAAAACGTAGAAGTTTTTATGCTATAAGACAAATCTGCTGAGATGGTATTCTCCTGAACAGGACCTATTTTATCATTTATTATAGAAACACCCAAACCAAGATTACTTGCGTTTAAGGGGGTATTGATAGATGCAGTATTAGTGACCGGCGCTCCATCTATTCCTACCCATTGTGTGCGATGCAAGGCAAATATACTCATGGCTCCTCTTGACCCTGCATAAGCTGGATTGATATTTATAGTATTATACATATATTGTGTAAACTGAGCGTCTTGCTGAGCATAATTTGCAAACACTACAAACATCAAAACAAGTGTTAGTATTTTTTTTTTCATTTTTATCATTATTATAATACCCAGAAACTATTTATTTCTGGGTGTGGCTATTAAATTAATTTACTAAATACAAGAACCCTTCTTCCCTTTTAGTTTGGATTTTATTTTTACTAGTATAGAAATTATAATTCAAAATATAAAAATAAGTTCCTGTTGGCAAACCAGCTCCTTGTTTTATTACGTTTTTACCCCGTGCAATTCCATTAAAATTATTTTTTTCGTTATTATAATTTTTGGTCGAAAAAACTAATAAACCTTGACGATCAAATATTTCAACCGAATTCTCAGGATAACATGTTACTTGATCGATATTGTCAATAACAAAAGTTGAATTCAATGCGTCTCCGTTTGGTGAGAAAGCATTGTGAACTAATACGGTACCACAACCTAACACAAAACTCTGATCGAGTTTTACAGTAACAATATAGTTGGTTAAACAAGTGTCAGTAAGAATAGTGTAGTGAAAAATATACTCGCCAGCAGCCTTGTTCATTGGGTCTAAATAACTTCCGTCAAGGAAACCTGTATTGTTCACATCTACCCACAGTCCGTTTGAAGGTGTGCCTTGAGGGAGAAAACTATTTAAATCTACCGGCGAGGCATTCACTGTATTGATGACTTCAGGAACAGTTATGGCTATTATTGTTGGACTTATGGCAATATTAGTACCATTATCAGTACTAACAAGAGCAGGTGAACTACTCGTTACTCTTATTCTATAGCCTGTTCCCGCCAAAGTAGTAGCAGGAATGGTCACCTGAATTGCACCAGTTGAAGTAGCAGATAAGGTTCCAATATTTACTGGATTATCAAAACTTCCAGTGGCGTTGCTCAACTGTGCCGTAAAGATATTGCCCGCGTTCATAGCAGTAGCGGTAAAAGGTAAATTGAACGTACCGCCAAGACAAACATCTGCGCTAACGATACCCGTACTGATGGTACCTTTCACAATTGCAGCTTTAGCCGTTCCCAGATTATGCCTCTTTGTGCCAACGGTAAACGCAATTTTTTTTCCTCCAGCCTGCAAAGTCCCTCCCGCATTCGAGATGAGCTTTCGGCTGATGCTTTGGGCATTTACAGTACCGACTAATGCCAATAATATAAAAAGAAAGAAAGTTATTTTTTGTTTCATTGTATCATTTTTTAATGATCATTTTTTGTATTCTATATTTTCATTTAAATTTAATTTTCCAGAAAGAATAAAAATCTAATATGTAAAATCAACAGCCCAACTAATTTTGGCTGCGGTTGGATTACTATTAGGTGCGAGTTGAATTTCAATTTCATCACCTGCTACTACAGTAAAGGAATTAGTTGTATTAGAAGCTGAAGTCGCGTTACTACCTGAAATAGTAGCTGTAAGCGTGGTAGAACTTCCGTTTAGACGAATAGATATAGCATAACTGTTACCGCTTCCAGGATTAGTACTTGACTTCACATATAAATTTCTAATTGTGCCATCACGAGAAATAAGCGTTCTGGTTCCTGCTGATGAAGAAGTTGTAACTGCTGTGCCACTAATAGTTCCCATTACTGGATAAAAAGTTGTGTTTGCAGTACTAGCAGCAACATTATTTGTGTTCCCTGTAAACATCATTGTACCACCACTCACCCAAACAGGTGTCCCTGCTCCCGAAGATTGTAAAATCTCTCCATTTGTACCAGCAGTAGAATAAGCGTGAGCAGTACCAGTACCATAACCTACACCACCGTTTGTCGGAGTTGCAGTTGAGTTTGTACCACCATTTGCTACTGGTAATATACCAGTAACTCCTGTTGTTAATGGCAAACCTGTTAAATTAGTTGCAACACCAGAGGCAGGCTCACCTAATATAGGAGTTACCAATGTTGGAGAATCAGAGAAAACTAACTTTCCTGTTCCTGTTTCATCCGTTAAAGCTGTAGCCATATTAGACGATGAAAAAGAACCTAAAGAAGTTGCATTTCCAACTGAAGTTATCGCTCCAGTTAAATTTGCATTAGTAGTAACTGTTGCAGCATTTCCTGTTGTGTCTTGATTTAAAGTTGGTATATCTCCTGCTACTAAGTTTGCACCTGCTGTAACTCTACCTTTTGCATCTACGGTAACTTTAGAATAAGTTCCAGCAGTAACACCAGAATTTGCAAGTGTTGTCACAAGACCCGAAGAAGTTACATCTCCAGATAAAGCACCTGGAGTACCCAATATACCACCAGAAACTGTCACAAAACCTGTTCCAGAAGGAGCTGGTCCTGTTGCTCCAGTATCACCTTTTGCTCCAACTGCTCCATCAATTCCATTTGTTCCAGCTACACCTTGGTCTCCTTTATCGCCTTTTTCACCTTGAATTCCTTGCGCTCCAGTATCACCTTTTGCACCAACTGCTCCGTCAGCTCCATTTGTTCCAGCTACACCTTGGTCTCCTTTATCGCCTTTTTCACCTTGAATTCCTTGAGGTCCAGACAAAGTATTTGCTGCAACATAATCAACTACTGCTTTTACACTTGGATATTTTGTAACTGAACTAGCGTCTGAATTAACATTATTTGATCTGTTTGCAGTATCTTCTTTTAACGCAAGACCATCAGTCAAGTCTGTTGTTGATGCTTTCGAATCCAAAGCCGCTTGCATAGCATCTGCAGTTGCACTAATGATCCATCCTGAACCAATATAACAATACAATCCTTTTACACCATCGGTTTGAAATACTACCAAACCCATAGCAGGAGATGCGATTGCTTCTCTTTGCGTTTGGGTCATTCTAGGCAGTAAAAAACCTTTGGTAGTCGATTCTAATTCTAATACTGCACTTGGCGATATAGACATTTGGTTATTACCAATTTTTTGAACTACCTGAGCAGAAACACTGGTTGCTATTAAACTAAAAAGCAGTGCAATCAATCCAAATTTCAAAGTGTTTTTATACATTTTATTATAATTTTTAATGATTAATCAATTAAAGACCAGTAGTTTCCAATAGCTTGAACACGAATGGTTTTTGGATAATTTAGTGAGGTAAAGGTACTTGAGTCAGTAATATGTATAGGGCTACTAAATGACAATGTATTGTTTGTTTCATCAGTTTTTCGAATCACATAAACTCTACCTTGGCAACTTGAAGCATCTGGCAATGTCACAGTGAAATTACCTCCCGTAGCATTACATAAAACCGTGTAATTCCCAACTCCTAGTGTTGTATTACTCACCACCGAAATAATATTATTGGTCAAAGCACCACTAATATTCGTAATCCCTGTGAATGTTTTATTCCCAGCAATAGTTTCATTTTCTGTCAAGTGAACAACATTTGTGTTGTCTGCCTTTAAACTTAGAGCAGTTGTAGTCTCAGCAGCATTTGCTTTAGTTGCGATATCTGAAGCCAATCCATCAGTTGTTGTTTTTACATCAGAAGCGTTTGCTTTGGTTGCAATATCTGAAGCCAATCCATCAGTTGTTGTTTTTACATCGGAAGCATTTGCTTTGGTTGCGGAAACAGTTTAAATATCAGAGGTAGGAGATTAATTATAAAAAAAATGGGCGAGGGGGGGG